>Ga0068867_100000005_pt1 | contig 174097 bp, 163 predicted proteins | sample KBSMisM32_FD_65649 | JGI IMG/M metagenome (GOLD analysis project Ga0068867, IMG submission 65649) | Miscanthus rhizosphere microbial communities from Kellogg Biological Station, Michigan, USA - KBS Miscanthus M3-2 | ecosystem: Host-associated > Plants > Roots > Rhizosphere > Soil ...
CTGCTCACATCGCGCTCATCGACTCGCGTCAATTTGATCGGCGTTCAAAATCGAAAATTGCAGGGCCGACCACATACGTCGCGCCGAATTGGACGCCCGAAACTTGACATTTGTACCGTCGAGATGCGTTCGCTCGCTTCTATCCACCTGAGGGCGGAGAGTCGTTGGCGCTCGTCAGACTCGGCGCGAAACCGCCGCTCGCCGCAGCAAGCTCAGGTCGAACCCAGCGCGCCAGCGTGGTGAACATTTCGTCCACGTTGATCGGCTTGGCGATGTGGTCGTTCATCCCGGCCGCCAGCACCTTCTCGCGGTCGCCGACCATCGCGTTGGCGGTCATGGCAATGACTGGCAGATCGCGCCACTGCGGGTGACCACGCAACTCGCGCGTGGCCGCATAGCCGTCCATGACGGGCATCTGGCAGTCCATCAGCACCGCATCGAAGCGTTCGCGCGCCAGCATGTCGATGGCCTCGCGGCCGTTGTTGGCGACCTGAACCACGATCTGCGCGCCGCTCAGCAGGTCACGCGCCACCTCCTGGTTGATCGGGTTGTCCTCGACCAGCAGAACATGTGCGCCGGCCAGGGCGGTGCTGTTGCTTTGCAGCGCTTCTTCGCGCAGTTCGCGTCGCAAGGCCTTCTGTCTCGGCTGGCCGATCGCGTGCAGACTGGCGTCCAGCAGCGTCGAAGGCGTGACCGGCTTGGTCAGCGTCGCCGCCACGGTGAGCTGTTCGGCCGCCACCCCGCGCGCCATTTCGTCGCGGCAGAAGGCGGTGAGCATGAGGATCGTGGGCGGCGGGTGCGCCAGCGGCATGCGGGCTAGCTGTTTGGCGCATTCGACACCATTCATGCCCGGCATCTTCCAATCGAGCAGGAGCAGGTCGAAGGGCTGGTCGCCTGCATCCGCCGCCTGGATGGCCTGAAGGGCCTCGCGGCCATCGTTGGCTGCCGCGGCGCGCATCCCGAGCGAGGCTGCCATGTGCACCTGCACCTCTCGCGCGGCGTCGTTATCGTCGACGACGAGCACTCGGGCGCCTTGCAGGCCGCCAGCAGGCGAAGCCACGTCGTTGGGGACGCGTTCAAGCCCGATGCCGAAGCTCGCGCTGAAGTGGAACCGGCTTCCGCGCCCCGGTGTGCTTTCCACATGGAGTTCGCCGTCCATCATGCGAACCAGGTGGTGGCTGATGGCCAGGCCCAGTCCGGTGCCGCCGAATCGGCGGCTGGTCGAGGAGTCGGCCTGCGAGAACGGTTTGAAGAGCCGCTGCCGCTCTTTGGCCGTGATGCCGATCCCGGTGTCGCTCACCTCGAAACGCAGGCGCATCGAGGTGGCGTCGCGTGCGATTACCTCGACGCCGACGATGACCTCACCGCGTTCGGTGAACTTGACCGCGTTGTTGCCCAGGTTGATCAGCACCTGCCCCAGCCGCGAGGGGTCGCCCACCAGCGCGGTCGGCAGGTCAGGCGGCAAGTCGAACACCAGTTCCAGGCCCTTCTCATCGGCCTTCATGCACAGCAGGTTCGCCAGACTGTCCATGACATCGCCGAGGTCGAAGGGGATGTGTTCGACGTCCAGGTGGCCGGCCTCGATCTTGGAGAAGTCGAGGATGTCGTTGATGATGCCCAGCAGCGACTCGGCCGACCGGTGCACCTTCTGCACGTAGTTGTACTGTTGCGAATTCAGCCCGCTCTGTAGCGCCAGATGCGACATGCCGAGAATGGCGTTCATCGGCGTGCGAATCTCGTGGCTCATGTTGGCCAGGAATTCGCTCTTGGCCTGGTTAGACGCTTCGGCGACTCGCCGCGCCTCCCGTTCGGCTTCGCTCTGCCTGCGCTCGGTGATGTCGCGGGCGATGGTGGAAGCGCCGATGACTCGCCCAGTGGCGTCCCTCATGGGCGAGATCGTCAGGGCAACATTGATCGTCTGCCCGTCCTTGCGCAGGCGGGTCGTTTCGAGATGCTCCACCCCTTCGCCACGTTTCAGTCGCTCCATGATGGTAGCGAGCTCATCTTGCAACTCGGGAGGTACAAGAATCGAGATGGGGCGGCCCACGATCTCGGCAGAGGTATAGCCATAGGTGCGCTCGGCGCCACGATTCCAACTAACGATAGTTTCATCAAGCCTCTTGCCGATGATCGCGTCACCTGAAGATTCCACGATGGACGCAAGATGGGTGATCTTCTCCTGGTCCCGCAAGCGCTCGGTGACATCTAGAAAGGTAACGACGATTTCCTCGATTCTGTTTTCCGTACCGAATACCGGATTGGCATTGACCATGACCCAGACATCTTCCGCGTTGCCCGGGCGATGCACACCGACCATGAAGTTCTTGAGTGGTCGCCGTGTGGCCAGCACTTGATTGACTGGGTATTCCTCCAACGGCATCACGGTTCTGTCTTCACGGAAGAAGTGCCAATCCGAATCAATGGAGGTCTTCCCCAACAACTGATCTTCCGTCAGCCCCAGCAACAGCTGCGCAACGGCATTGCAAGTGACGATTCGGGTATCTGCTGCATGAACCACTACAGCTGTCTGAAGCTTCTCAATCAGAGAGCGGTATTTTTCCTCGCTCGCGCGCAACGCATCGTCCGCCCGTTTGCGCTCGGTGATATCCATGAGGTTTCCTGCTACGCGCACAACCTTGCCTTCCGTACAAACAGGCTCGGCGGTCATGCGAACCCATAGAGGTTTCCCTCTGGCGGTCGTGAACGGAAACTCAAGGTCGTATGTTTCAGCGCGCTCAATGGCCCCGCGAAACGCGTCGAGTATTGCCGGCCTGTCTTCCGGTCTGTAGCATTTCAAGCTTTCCTGAATGAGGTCCACGCCGGCGTCGGGGGATAACTCATGGATTCGATAAAGCTCCTCCGTCCAGAATGACTTGCCCGACGCAATATCGTATTCCCAACCGCCAACTTTGCTGAGTCGCTGGGAGATGTTCAGCCGCGCTTCGCTTTCCTGCAGCGCCTCAACGGTGTAAAGATGCTCGTCGATTTGCTGACAAAGGCGCCGGTTTGTTAGCTCCAGTTCTGCTGAACGCTCCCTGACCCTTTCCTCCAGCGTATCGCGGGCCGCCTCAAGCTCGGCATTGCGCGCTTCCAGATCCGACAGCGCATCCCGTAGCGCAAGGTGGGTATTGACCCGCGCAAGCACCTCCTCGGCGCGGATCGGCTTATTTATGTAATCTACGCCGCCGACCTGAAAAGCCTTAACCGTCTCACGTTCATCCTCAAGGCTGCTGAGAAAGATGACGGGGATGGAACGGGTTCGTTCATCCTCTTTGAGGCGCTGACATACCTCGAAACCATCCATGCCCGGCATCTTGATATCCAGCAAGATCATCGAAGGGGGGTGCAGCTTCGCGCTGAAAAGAGCCCCCTCGCCGTCGGTTGCCAACCGCACCCAGTAGCCCGCGCTGCTCAGGACGCTTTCCAGTAGCTTGAGACTGGCCGGTGTGTCGTCAACTACAAGGACGTCGTCCGGATAGGCATGAACATCGCTCACAGTGACCTCCCTTCCTAGGTGCGGGCCATTAGTTTCGGTCATTTTCGGGCAGCACAGGCGAACGCAAGCGGTCCGCAGTGATCGGCGGTCTGGTGAGTCGGCGTCCCGCGGCTTCGTTCACCCTGGCCCAGCGTCTTCCAGTCCCGCGACGCCGATCACGAGAGTGGAACCCTGACTTGAACCACGCCAAAAGTACCTGCCACGTTTCCCTGCATCGAACCCCCTCGCGGGTCGAGATCAGGATGCCTAAAATTTGATCGGCAGGGGGCTCAAAATTCTGTGGGGGCGGACACCAATTGCCACCTGTGGGTCCCTGCCTTAGGGTTGGCGTCGAGGAGCGAACCAATGCAGGCGGTCGGCGTTATCCAGAGGTATGTCGGCGGCTACTACTTCGGCTCGATGCTCGACGGCATCCGCCGGGTCACCCGCCAGGCCGGCATCCCGCTGATCGTTATCCAGGCTGCACTCAAGGATGTGCAAATCCCCCCATTCGGCGCCGACCACGTTGCCGGCTGGATCGTCAGCCACCCGGTGGAAAGCGATGCCGCCAATTTGGCGGCGCTGATTGGCACCGGCATACCGGTAGTGACGATTGGGCACCCCCCGGCCGATGTCGCCTGTGCCTCGGTTGTCAGCGATGACCGGGGCAACATGCGTTCGCAGGTGCATCACCTGATCGATCATGGCCACCGGCGGATCGCCTACATCGCCCACTACGTATCCCACAAGGAACGGTTGGCCCAGGACCGCGACCCAAAGTGGGCCCAGGAGCGCTACCGCGGCTACCTGGACGCCCTGAGCGAGCGAGGTATCGCGATGGACCCGGCACTGGTTATCGACGGCGAACGCTTGGTCGTCAATGGGGAGGGGGGCTTGCTCGAGGAAGGCGTCGGCAGCCCGCGTAGGCTTGCACGCTTTGGCGAACTGGCCGCTCAAGCACTGATCGCGCGCGGCATGCCCTGCACTGCGCTGGTCGCCAACATCGACTTCATAGCGCTTGCTGCGATGGAAGTGCTTCAAGCGGCGGGCTACCGGGTTCCCGAGGATCTGGCGATAGTGGGCTACGACGACGTTGCAGAAGCGCAATGTGCGCAGCCCCCGCTTTCGACGGTGTGCACTCGCTTCGACCAATTGGGTCGGATCGCCGCCGAACATCTGCTGGCGATTCTGCGCGGGGAGCAGGATGCGCAGCCGAAGGAGATCGTTGCACCCTCCGTCGCAATGCGCCGTCGTTCCTGCGGCTGTGCCAGTTTCGACTCGATTCGTGTCCCAGGTGCCGCCGTGGTCGCCGCGGCCGAGGGCTGGCAAGCCGCCTTGGCCAGTCAGTTGGTCCAAGTTATCCGCTATCCGATGCCGCTCGAATCCGGCGCGACGCCATCCCAGGTGTGGCCTGAGGTCCGTAACTTGGTCGCCGCGATCGAGGCCGTGCTCGAGGGTCGGGACTACAGCAACCTCGATGCCGGCATTGCGGCTGCCTGGCAGCAAGCCATTGCGATCGCTCAGAACCAGGAACTGCTTGACGGAGCATTGCTGCTGCTGGAAGACGTGGCGGAGCTGCGTCTCGCAGGGGCAAGAAAGTCGCGGCGCCCGGCCCTCGCTGCGCTCTTGCGCAAGTTCCGCTCGGCGATGATGCGCGCCAGACTGGCGCACGACGCAGCCAAGAGCGCGTACCTCACGACATCGGATCTGAGAGTCCAGGAAGTCAGTTTGGCCCTGCTGTCGAGCCAGGCGGCCCAGACCCTGGCTTGGCTGAGCCGCACGCAAATCATCTGGGGCTGTCTGGGCCTGCACGAGGCGGTGCCACGGCCTGACACGCCGGCGGCGCTGGTGGTCGCCGGCGTCTATCAGGTGGATGGCGCCGCTCGGCCCATGGTGGGCGAGCGCTTTCGGGCGACCGCATACCCACCCTTGGCTGCCCTGCCGCTGCCCGCGCTGCAGGGCCAAGACCTGACGATTCTGTGCCCGGTTCGGGTCGGGGCGGACGAGTTGGGGGTGCTCGCGCTGTGCGGGTTTGCCGAGCGCAACTTCAGCTTCGATACCGAATCGCTGACGCTGCAGGCGGCGCTGCTGGGTGCAGCGCTCAAGCGTGACGCGCTGGTTGGCCGCCTCGAAGCGCAGGCGCAGGCGCTGGCGCAGGCGCGTGACGCTGCCGAAACGGCCAACCGGGCCAAGAGCGTGTTCCTGGCCAACATGAGCCACGAGCTGCGCACGCCGCTCAACGGCATCCTGGGATTCGCGCAGATCCTGCAGCGCGACCAAACGCTGAGCGAGCGTCAGGCGCGAGGGCTGAAGATCATCGACAACAGCGGTCAGCACTTGCTCACGCTTATCAACGACATCCTCGACATGGCGCGCATCGACGCGGCCAAGCTCGAGCTGCTTCCCGCCGAGGTCAACCTGCGGGAGTTCTTGCAGGTGGTGTGTGACACCGTGCGCGTCAAGGCGGAGGAGAAGAGCCTGTTGTTTGCCTGCCAGGCGGCACCCGAACTGCCCGCGACCATCCGTGTCGACGAGAAGCGGCTGCGCCAAGTGCTGCTCAATCTGCTGTCCAACGCGGTCAAGTTCAGCGACTCGGGGCAGGTTACCTTGCGTGCGGCGCTCGCGCAGCCGCAGGCCCTTGCTGCTGAGGGCGAGGCCTTGGTGAGCTTGCGCTTCGAAGTGGAAGACGAGGGCATCGGCATGGACGAGGGCCAGATGGCGCGCCTGTTCCAGCCCTTCGAACAGGTGAGCGACACCATGCGGCGCGAGGGCGGCGCCGGGCTGGGTCTGGCCATCAGCCGGCAGCTGGTGCGCATGTTGGGTGGCGACATCGAGGTGCGCAGCCGACCGGGCCAGGGCAGCGCGTTCGCATTTGAGATCGAGGTGCCCGCCGTGCAAGCGCAGCTTCCAACGCGGCCGGCAGAAAGCGCGCCGATCGGTTACGAAGGCCCGCGGCGAAAGATCCTGGTGGTCGATGACGTTGCTCAGAACTGCGCGATGTTGCTCGATGCATTGGGCACGCTGGGCTTCGAGATGGTGGACGCCTCCAACGGCGAAGAGGCGCTCGAGGTGGCGCTGCGCTTGCGGCCCGACCTCATCGTGATGGACCTCATGATGCCGGTGATGGATGGCTTCGAGGCGACGCGGCGCCTGCGGCTCTCGCCGGCTACCGCCAAGGTGCCCATCATCGCAACGTCGGCCAGTGCATCGGAGGAGATGGACCTGCGCAGCCGCGAGGCCGGCGCGAACGCCTTCATCGGCAAACCCATCGAGCAGTCGGCCCTTCTGAATGCAGTCGCCGCTGCGTTGAGCCTGACCTGGATTCGCGAGGAGCCCGCAGCCCCGCCCGAGACAGCACAAAGCTCCGACGCTGGCGATCTGGTGCCGCCACCGCCCGAAGAGCTGTCGGTGCTGCGCCGACTCGCCTGGATCGGCAACATGCGCTCTATCCGTGATCGGGCCGACTACGTGAAGGAGTTGGACCCACGGTATACGACATTCGCCGCCCACTTGCGCGCACTTGCGGAGGGCTGCAATCCGAAGGCCATCGTCAGCATGATCGAGCGCTACAGCACGATGCCCGACCAGCATGGCGACCCTTGAGCATCCCCCGCGTGTTCGCCGCGCAGATTTAATTTCATAAAACCTTAGCGTATCCCCTATCAGCGCCTGCCATGACCACTTTTAGTATGACTTCAACCAGCGCATGACGTCGAATAAGGGGGAGACAAGCCCTATGAAACGCGTTCTGAAAAAGTTGCTGTTCGGCGCACTTATGCTGTCGATCGTCGGCAGCGTGCTGGCACAGGAATTGATTTCGAATGTGCCGCGCAAGGAAACCTTGATCGTCGAAAACCCCGAGGGCACGATCAAGAACGCTGGCTGGTTCAACATCTGGGCCATCAACGCCGGAGGCCAATCCACCGGGCTGCACCAGCTGGCGATGGACACCTTCTGGTATATCGATCCCGACAAGGGCATCGACGGCGTTTGGGACAACTCGCTGGCCTCGGAAAAGCCGATCTACAACAAGGACTTCACCGAGATGACGGTGAAGCTGCGCAAGGGCATCTACTGGAGCGACGGTGTCGAGTTCAGCGCCGCCGACGTGCTCTACACGGTGCAGACGCATCTCGATACCAAGGGCCTGCGCTGGAGCGCGCCGATCCAGATCAACGTGGCCAGCATCTCCGCGCCCGACCCGTACACCGTGGTGTTCAAGCTGAAGAAGGCGAACTCGCGTTTCCATGCGCTGTTCACAGTGCGCTGGAACGCGATGTGGATGATGCCTAAGCACATCTTCGAGAAGGCGGGCGACCCACTGAAGTTCGCCTTCAACCCGCCTGTCTCGCTCGGGACGTATGTGCTGAACAGCTTCGATGCGAACGGCAAGTGGTTCATTTGGCAGCGCCGTGAAGACTGGCAGCGCACGACGCTGGCGCGCTTCGGCCAGCCGGGGCCGAAGTACGTGGCCTATGTCGACGCCGGCCCGCCCGACAAACGCGTCATCGCACAGATGAACCACCAGCTTGACATCATCCACGACACCTCGCCCGAAGGTATGTTCACCTTGGCCAAGCAGTCGCAGCTGTCGCGCGCCTGGTTCGCCGGATTCCCCTATGCGCACCCCGACCCGACCTTGGCTGCAGTAATCTTTAACACGCAGAACGAGTTGCTGAAGAACCGTGACGTGCGCTGGGCACTGGCGCTGCTGATCGACATCAAAGCGGTGTCGATGGCCTCGTACCGCGGCGCGGCGACCATCTCCGCCATCGGCGTGCCGCCCACCGGCACCCATGCCGAGTACTACCACCGGCCGATCGAACCCTGGTTGAAGAGCTTCGAGATCGACACCGGCAAGCGCAAGATCAAGCCTTACGACGCCACCGTCGGCAAGCAGATAGCCGACTCGCTGCGCCCGAGCCTGGGTATCCAGATTCCCGAGAAGCCCGAAGACATCGCCAAGGCCTTCGGCACGGGCTGGTGGAAGCCCGACCCGCAGGCCGCGACCGAACTGCTCGGAAAGGCGGGTTTCAAGAAGGTTGGCAGCCAGTGGATGACGCCCGACGGCAAGCCCTTCGTCATGAAGATCACCGTCGAGGGCGAAGGCCGGCCGGTGATGACGCGCGCCGGCTCGATGGTGGCGCAGCAGTGGCGCCAGTTCGGCATCGAGGCCAGCACTGTGGTGGCGCAGGGCACGCTGGATGAGCGTCGCGCGGCCGGTGACTTCGACGCCATTATCAGCTGGAGCGTCGAGACCTGGGGCGGTCACCCCGACCTGTCTTACTTCCTCGACAGCTGGCATTCGCAGTTCGTCGCCGAGCCGGGCAAACCGCAGCCGGCGCGCAACTGGCAGCGCTGGGCCCACCCCGAGTTGGACAAGATCATCGAACAGATGCGCGGCATCGGCTTCGACGACCCGAAGGGCGTAGAACTAGGCCGCGAATACGTCAAGCTGGTGGCGCGCGAAATGCCGAGCATCCCGCTGATGTCGTACAACGTCTTCACTGTCATGGACGAAACCTACTGGACCGGCTACCCCAACGCTGCCACCGCGCCGTACACCGACCCGGTGCCCAACTGGGGCAATACCAAATACATGATGGTCAAGCTCAAGCCCAGGCAATAGCCCTCAACGAAGCATCGGAAGAAGACTGCTGAGTTCCGCATGAGGGCCTACGCGGCGTACCTGCTGCGCCGCTTCGGACAGTTCCTGCTGGTGGTGTTCATCGGCATGAACATTGCGTTCGTGGTGACGCACGCGACGCCGATCGACCCGGTCGAGCAGAGCATCGCGGCAGCCACCGCGTTCGGCAGCACCAGCCCGGAAGCGATCGCGATGATGCGCCAGTCGCTGCGCGAGTTGTACGGCGTGCAAGGCGGGTTGTGGCCGCAGTACGCCAGCTTCTGGAAACGCGTGCTGGTGCTCGACTTCGGCCCTTCGCTGTCGGCCTTCCCGACGCCGGTGTCGGCACTGATCTGGCGTACGCTGCCGTGGACAGTCGGGCTGCTGATCGTCTCGACCACCATCACCTGGGTGCTCGGCAATCTGCTCGGCGGCCTAGCCGGCTACCTGCGCGACAACCGCAGCTTGCGTGTCACCGGCCTGGTGCTAATGGGCTTCCATCCGATCCCGTATTACATCGTCGCGCTGCTGCTGTTGATCGTCTTCGGTTATCTCTGGCCGGTGCTGCCGATCACCGGTGGCGCGCAGATGAACATGGCGCGCGGGTGGACCCTGGAATTCGTGCTCAGCGTGCTGCAGCACTCGGTGCTGCCGGTGCTGTCGCTGGTGCTGGTGGGCCTGGGCGGCTGGTTCATGGGCATGCGCTCGCTGGTGTCGAACATCGTCAGTGAGGACTATGTCGTCTATGCCGAACTTGGCGGCGTGGCGCGTGGCCGCATCCTGCGCTCGTACGTGATGCGCAATGCGCTGGTGCCGCAGGTCACGGGCTTGGCGATGTCGCTGGGTGGCATCTTCAACGGCGCGATCATCACCGAGCAGGTCTTCGGCTACCCCGGCATCGGCGCGTTGTTGATCTCCGCGGTGCATGCCGGCGACTACAGCCTGGTGCTCGGGCTGACCACGGTGTCGATCGTCGCGGTGTCTGTCGCGGTCTTGGCAATCGACATGCTGTATCCGCTACTCGATCCGCGCGTCAAGGTCGCCTGAAGCCATGTGGACCGTAGTTCGCGACTTGCTCCGGCACAACGGCGGCTTCGCCTGGGGCGTGTTCCTACTAGGCTTCGTGTTACTAATCGCGGTGCTGTCCTTCGTGTCGCCTTACAACCCGCTCGACAGCTATGTCGTGCCGCCGGACATGCCGCCCGGTTGGCCGCACCTGCTCGGCACCACGTCGCGCGGGCAGGATGTGTTCTGGATGCTCAGCTTCGCCATACGCAACACCCTGGCCTTCGGTCTGCTGGTGGCGCTGATCAGCCGGCTGTTGTCGCTGACGATCGGCCTGGTGGCGGGTTATGCCGGCGGCTGGATGGACCGCGTGCTGATGTCGATCAACGACACCTTCATTGTCATTCCGCTGTTCCCGATCCTCGTGCTCTTTTACTTCGTGATGCGCGACAACATGTCCTGGGTGGCGTTGGCCGGCGTCATGGGCTGCCTGGGCTGGGCCTACGACGCGCGGCTCATCCGCTCGGCGGCGATGAGCCTGCGCACCCGCGAGTTCACCGAAACCAGCATCTTCTCCGGCATGAGCATGTCGCGCATTCTGGTCGAAGAACACCTGCCGTACGTGATGCCGATCGTCTTCTCGACGACGATGAACAACATCAACTGGTCGATCGGCCTGGAGGTCACGCTGTCGGTGCTGGGTTTCACCGACATCAACGCGCCCACCATCGGCTCGATGATCTACTGGGCCAACCAGCACACCGCGATGGTCGCCGGCGTGTGGTGGTGGATCGCGTTTCCGGTGGCGCTGGTCATCATGACCTTCATCGGGTTGTTCCTGCTGGCGGTGTCGATGAACGAGTTCATCGATCCGCGCAGCCGGCTTGGGCGGGGGCCGACATGACAGCCGTGGTCCAGGTCAGCAACATGCGCGCTTACTACCAGACGAAGCAGTTTGGCGTGCAACGCGATGTGCGTGCGGTCGACGACGTCAGCCTGCAGGTGCAGCCCAATGAGATCTATGGCCTGGCGGGCGAATCGAGCTGCGGCAAGAGCACGCTGATCAAGACCATCGCCGGTGCGATCCGGCCACCGCTGACGGTACAGGGCGGCAGCGTGGTCTTCAATTTCGGCGGCCGCGAGCTCGACCTCTACGCATCGGGCCCCGAGGCTGCGGCGGCGATCCGCTGGAAGCACCTGTCCTATGTGATGCAGGGTTCGATGGGTGTGCTGAATCCGGTGCGGCGCGTGCGTCATTCGTTCGTCGACTTTGCGTTCCGCCACATTGCCAAGCCGATGCCGCAGTTCATGGACATCGTCACCGCGCATCTGGCCCGCGTGCACTTGGGCGCCGAGGTGCTGCAGGCCTATCCGCACGAGTTGTCGGGGGGCATGCGCCAGCGCGTGGCGATTGCGCTGGCGACGGTGTGCAAGCCCGAACTGATCATCGCCGACGAGCCGATGACCGCGCTCGACGTGATCGTGCACAAGGGCGTGCTCGGCATGATTCGCGAGGTGCAGCGCGAGCTGAAATCGTCGCTGATTTTTGTCACACACGACATGGCGGTGCATGCCAACCTGTGCGACCGGCTCGGCGTGATGTACGCCGGGCGGCTGATCGAAGACGGTGCCACACGCGACATCTTCAGCCGGCCGCGCCACCCCTACACCGCGCACCTGATCGCTAGCCTGCCGCGTATCGGCCACACCGCCACTATCAAGGCGCTCGACGGCGCGCCGCCGAACCTGGCTGAGCCGCCCACAGGCTGCCGCTTCCACCCCCGCTGCCCCCTGGCGATGGATGTGTGCAAGCAGCAGGCGCCGACGTTTGCCGAAGTCGCACCCGGGCACCGTGTAGCCTGCTTTGCGGTCAACCCTGTGGCGGTGACGTGAGTGCACCGTTGCTGGTGCTGCACCATGTCGTGCGCAGCTACGCCAAGGGCGGCCTGTTCGGGCGCAGCACACGCGCAGTCGACGACGTGAGCTTCGAGCTCGGCGCCAATGGCTCCGAAATCCTGGCCATCATCGGCGAATCGGGCAGTGGCAAGACCACCTTGGCACGCATGATCCTGGGGACAGTGCGCGCCAGCGCCGGCAGCATCCGCTTCAAGGACCTCGACCTTGCCGAACTGCGCGGCAGGCGCCAGCGATTGGACTTCATGCGCCAGGTGCAGCCAATTTTCCAGAACCCCTTCGAAGTCTTTAACCCGCTGAAGCGCCTGGACCGCTACCTGCTGATGACCGCACGGCACTTCGCCGGTGCGACGAGCGACACCAGCGCCCAGGCCGCCAGCGACGCCGCCTTGCGCAAGGTGGGCCTGTCGCTGGCCGAGGTCAAGGGACGCTATCCGCACGAGATGTCGGGCGGCCAGTTGCAGCGCGTGGCCATTGCCCGAGCGTTGATCGCATCGCCCGCGCTGCTCGTCGCCGACGAGCCGGTGTCGATGGTCGATGCGTCGTTGCGCACCGCCATCGTCAACCTGTTCAAGACGCTGCGCGACGAGACGGGCGTTTCGATCATCTACATCACGCATGACCTGGCCACTGCCTACAGCATCAGCGACCGCGTGATCATCATGAGGCGCGGCGTGGTCGTCGAAGCCGGTGACACGCGCAGCACGCTCGACCACCCGAAGCACCCCTATTCCATCGAACTGAAAAACGCCGTGCTGTCGCCCGACGTCGGCATGTCATCCACTTGAGGAGCGAACCCCATGCGCAAGGTATCCGTGGTGCTGAAATCCGATGCGGTGATCGGCGAGACCGATCCGCGACTGTTCGGCGCCTTCGTCGAACACCTGGGCCGCTGTGTCTATGGCGGCATCTACGAGCCCGGCCACAAGACGGCGGACAAACAAGGCTTCCGTCACGACGTGCTGGCGTTGGTGCATGAACTGGCACCGACCATCATGCGTTACCCCGGTGGAAACTTCGTCAGCGGCTACAACTGGGAAGACGGCGTCGGTCCGGTGGACAAGCGCCCGCGCCGGCTCGACCTGGCCTGGATGTCGACCGAACCGAATACCTTCGGCAACAACGAGTTCATCGACTGGTGCCGACTGGCGAAGGTCGAGCCAATGCTGGCGGTGAACCTGGGCACACGCAACGGCGACGCGGCGCGTAACCTGCTCGAGTACTGCAACCACCCTGGGGGCACGGCCTGGTCGGACCTGCGCCGTGCGCACGGCTGGGAACAACCGCACGACGTAAAGTTCTGGTGCCTGGGCAATGAGATGGACGGCCCGTGGCAGATGGAAATGAAGACGGCCCACGAGTACGGCCGCATCGCGACCGAGGCCGCGAAGATGATGCGCTGGATCGACCCGCGCATCGAACTGGCGGCCTGCGGTTCGTCGGGCCGCAGCATGCCGACGTTCGGCGCCTGGGAAGACGAGGTGCTGCAGCACACCTTCGACCATGTCGACTACATCTCGCTGCACACCTACGTCAATGACTACGCCGAAGACGCTCCGGCGCTGCTGGCGGCGCCCGACCTGATGGACACCTTCATTGAAGAGGTGGTGGCCATTGCCGACTCGGTGGCGGCTCGCAAGCATTCGAGCAAACGCATCATGCTCAGCTTCGATGAATGGAACGTCTGGTACCGCACGCGCCCCAACAACGCGGTGCGCGTCAAGCCCGGCTGGCCCGTGGCGCCGGAGATCCTGGAGGAAATCTATTCGATGGCCGATGCGCTGTCCTTCGGTGGCATGTGCATCTCGCTGCTCAACCATGCCGATCGCGTAAAGGTGGCTTGCCTGGCGCAACTGGTCAATGTGATCGCGCCGATCATGACCGAGACCGGTGGCCCGGCCTGGCGGCAGACCATCTTCCATCCCTTTGCGCAGTTCAGCAACTTCGGCCGGGGCCGGGTGCTGCGTGCTGAAGTCGACTCGCCGACCTATGCGACCAACTACTACGACCCTCGCGGCGCGGCCGACGTGTACAACCACTGCCCGCTGCCGGCGGTGCCGTACTTGAAGATGGCGGCTGTGGAAGACCTAGGCACCGGCGCGGTCACGGTCTTCGCGCTGAACCGGCACCTGAGCGAGCCGATGCCACTGGACATCACGCTGCGCGGTTTTGGCACACCAGTGCTGATCGAGGCGCTGCAATTGCGCCACTCGAACCTGCGCGCGACCAACACCAAGAATCGGCCCGACAACGTGTCGCCGACGGCGTTGAATGACGTGAGCCTTGCCCCCGACCGCATGCGCGCAACGCTGGCGCCGGCCTCTTGGAACATGATTCGCCTCGGCCGGGTGCGCTGAGAATGGATGTGTCGGCCTCGGCCGCGCAGGTCGAAAGATAACCGGCGATTCCGTTCAATTTCCCCCTGTCGAGATTCGAGGTGAGAAATATGTCGATGGTGGCGTGGGCAACAACACGCCTCTAAGCGGTTGATGTCTTCTTCGTCACTGTCGGTTGCCGGGACCCACAGCAGCCCGGCTCCGCTGCGTTGACGCGGACCGGCTGCCGCCATTGCATCGCGCCTTCGCAACATCTGTGGAGATGCGCCCATGAGCAGGCACCGCAAACGGCCCGACGGCCTCCCCATCGCGTCCACGAGCGCTTCGGCACTCGGACTTACTCGAAACGGGTTCAAGGGCCCCGACGGAGCTTGGCGTTTCAGATTCAAGTGCTCTGTGACCGACGCGATCGCGATTGCCAGGCTACGTCTCGCGGCCACTCTGCGAACTCGAGGGATTGAGCACGACCGTCCACACGGTGGCAGCGTCGCCGACTTGATCGACGCGTGGTTCGATCGCCAGCAATCGTTGCCACATGACTGCCCATCGCGGCGCGCCGATACGACGCTGGCCGAGAACAAGCGTGAGGCCGAGAACCTTCGCTCGGCGTTCGGCCATCTGCCAGTCGCTGCGCTGCGACGCTGCGATGCCTATCGCTATCTCGATCACAACCTGCTGGCCAAGCGACACCGAGCTGCAAAGGCCAACAAGGAAATCTCGCTGATGCATACCATCCTCGAGTACGGAGTGCGCCTTGGCATGCTCGATACGAATCCGTTCGATGGCGTCACGCGGTTGCCGACAGTGGCGCGAGACATCTACGTTCCCGACGAGGCGCTCTCCCTCACCATCGAAATCGGCCGCCGCCTGGGCGGCCCGAGTCTCGTCGTGGCGTTGGCACTCAGGACTGCCTTCTTGTGCCTGCGTCGATCCCGCGAGGTCCGGGGACTCACGCGCGCGCAGATCGGCAAAGCTGGCATCCAGTGGATGCCGCGAAGCGCCGCAACGGACATGGCTGCAGGAGCGGCATCATCCTGTGGAGCGATGAACTGCGCACGACGATCGATGAGGCGTTGGCCATCAAGCGACCGTCGGGAACACCCTCACCGCTCCGGCGCGCGCCTGCTCAGCCACGTACTTCAGGAACCCGAGTTGAATGAGCGTCTCGTGCAGCGGCACGCGTCGGAAGCTGCTGATGTTCTTGACGTTCTGTTCATCGCCGAGGTTGCAGATGCGCAAGCACCAGCTGCCATTGACGCGTTGGACGTCCTCGATACCAGCTGGGCCACCTCCTCGATGCGCGCTCCGACAAACGGCCCCATAAGCGGCGCCCAGTAGGCCGCCTCCACGGCCTGCCCCTGGGGCCTGTCGCCTTGGGTGTAGAGCTTGCTCGCGTACACGAGGTTGAGCTCGCCGACGTCAAACGCTCGTCGGTCCTTCGGGGTGCGCACGCCCTGCCCGCCATAGATTTCGATGCGCTCGAACGGATTCGCGAGAACGTGCTCGACCATCTCCATTTGGCCGTGGCGAACCAGGGTCGACAGGAAGCCGACACGATTCTCTATGGTGCCGTCGGACGGCCTACGTTCGATGAGCGCATCCCGGTAGTCGCGTGCGTGCTGGCGGTTGATGGCCTCCACAGGCAGCGAGCCATGCAGCTCGTGGAACTCAAGTACGGCGTTCTGCACGGCGCCGATGGTGCGCGGCCGGGACTGCTTGCGCTTCCAATCCTCGAAGAGGTGCAGGAGGGTCAGTTGGATGCGACCTCGATGCGGACTCGACGTGATTGCCGGCTGGTTCGTCGGCGGCCTCGTGCGCGCTTGCGCAGACATCGGTACGACGGCCGGCGCCGGCGCCGCTTGAGGGACCATCAGACCGCGGAGCCGGTCGAAGGCGGCCTCGATGGACCGCAGAACCTCCAAGTGCCCAAGCGCCGCGGGAGCCGCGTCATCACGAGCCTCTGATGCAGCGGCTGACGGCGCGTGGGGTCGGGGTCGGCTCAACGAGACGACGCCCGCTGCGCATGCCGCCCGTTCCTTGCGATGACGCGCAACAGCCAGGTCGAACTCGGTGACCTCGACTGCGAGCATGACCTTGGCCTTCTCGAGTTGGTCGGTGCCGAGGCTCTTCCAGAGCTGCCGCTGTCCGCCGAATAGCTCACGGCAGTCCGCGGGGACCTTGCGCTTGAAGTAGTACCGGAGGCCTCGCCGATGCAGAAATGGCGGCCTGGATGTGGATGGGGGACTGACCGCGCCAGATGGTTGGCGCGCGCTGCTGAGGTGCTCATGCCGATGCTCCGCTGAAGGGTGGACATCGACCCCGCGAGGCAGCTCAGCGATGCATCAAAGTGGCCCCACGGCCTGCAACACCACCTGCTACTCCGAAGGGCCGTCGGGGTAGCACCGATGCATGTAGGCGCGGTAGCGGCACCAAAGAAAAAGCCCTTGCGAGTCAATGACTTGCAAGGGCTTCTCGAATGGTTGGCGGAGTGGACGGGGCTCGAACCCGCGACCCCCGGCGTGACAGGCCGGTATTCTAACCAACTGAACTACCACTCCGTTGATCAGACCGCTGGCACCAACTGCCTCCAGCTCTCTGACCAGCAGGATTTTCGGATTGCTCCGCAAGCCCTGCCAAACTTGGCGTCCCCTAGGGGATTCGAACCCCTGTAATCACCGTGAAAGGGTGGTGTCCTAGGCCTCTAGACGAAGGGGACTCAATTCCTTCGCACTCTTGAACCGCGCGCCACCTTTTTTGGTGGAGGTAAGCGGGATCGAACCGCTGACCTCTTGCATGCCATGCAAGCGCTCTCCCAGCTGAGCTATACCCCCTTGTGTGTTCACACTGTACCGTGAACCTACTTCAGGCTTCGCGCTGTTCAAGCGAGACTGCGATTATAGACAGATTTTCAATCGCGACGCAAACGCTCGATCACCAATTCTTTTGAGAACAGTTCGAGCACCGCATCGATCGATGGCGTTTGTGCACGGCCGCACACCTTGACGCGGACAGCGTGCGCCAGTTGCGGCATCTTCAGGCCGTGCGCGGCGATGGTTTCCTTGATGGCAGCGTTGATCGCGGCCTTGGTCCATTCGATGCTCGCGAGCTTGTCGCACAGCGTCGCGAGCGCGGGCTTCACCGCCTCGGTGACGTGCGCGGCCAGGTCCTCGGCCGTGGGGCTCACGTCGGCGAAATACATCGCGAGCCAATCGGCCAGCTCGACCGTCGTCGTGCAGCGGTCCTTGAACAGGGGCACGAACGCTTGCACCCGCGCGGGCGCGGCATCGATGCCGCGTCGCTTCAGCTGGTCGGCAACCAGCGATGCGAGACGCGCCTCGTCAATCGACTTGATGTAGTGCGCATTGACCCAGTTCAGCTTGGCGGCATCCCATTGCGCCGGACTCTTGGACAGGTGGCTTCCGTCGAACCAGGACACCAGTTGCTCCCGCGAAAAGAGCTCTTCGTCCCCATGGCTCCAGCCCAGGCGCGCGAGGTAGTTGAGCATCGCCTCGGGCAGGTATCCCGATTCTTCATAGGCCGTCACGCTCACCGCGCCGCGGCGCTTGGACAGCTTCTGGCCGTCGTCGCCGAGGATGACCGGCACGTGGCCGAACAGCGGCAGCGGCGCACCCAGCGCGTTGAAGATGTTGATCTGCCACGGCGTGTTGTTGACGTGCTCGTCGCCGCGGAACACGTGGCTGATGTTCATGTCCCAGTCGTCCACCACCACCGCGAAGTTGTAGGTGGGCACGCCGTCAGCCCGCATGATGATGAGGTCGTCGATCTCTCGATTGGCGATGGTGATCGGGCCCTTGCACAGGTCATTCCAGGTGACGACGCCATCCTTCGGGTTGGCGAAGCGGATCACAGCCTCCACGCCCGCGGGCGGCGGCGGCAGGACCTTGCCGGGCTCGGGCCGCCAGCGGCCGTCGTAGCGCGTCTTCTCGCCACGCGCCTTCTGGGCCTCGCGCATCGCGTCGAGTTCTTCGGGCGTGGTGTAGCAGCGATAGGCGTGCCCGTTCGCGATCATCTGGTCGATGACCTCGCGATAACGGTCCAGCCGCTGCATCTGGTAGATCGGGCCTTCGTCGTACTCGAGGCCGAGCCAATCCATGGACCCGAGGATCTGCTCCACGGCATCCTGCGTCGAGCGGGTGACGTCGGTGTCCTCGATGCGCAGCACGAACTCGCCGCCGTAGTGGCGCGCGTACGCCCACGAATACAAGGCGGTGCGTGCCGTGCCGAGGTGCAGGAAGCCAGTGGGGGACGGCGCGATGCGCGTGCGGACTTTGCGTGTCATGTGGAAGCGGTTGAGAGAGTGTTCTGGCGCGAGGGCGGCCGTCGCCTTGCGGTCTTGTCAGCGGCCGTCGTGGACCACGCCTTGCAATGCGAGGCGCGAACGGTCGGGGCCGTCTTCTTCCTCGCTGCCTTGCGAGGTGCGCTGCGTCGCGATGGCGTCGAAGTCAGCCGCCGACACGTCGCCCGTGATGTAGTGCCCGTCGAAGCACGAGGCCTCGAAGCCGTTCAGCTTGGGGTTGAGCTGCGCCACCACGCGCTTCATTGCGGCCACGTCCTGGTAGATGAGCGCGTCGGCACCGATGAACTCTCGGATCTCTTCCATCGTGCGGTTGTGCGCGATGAGCTCGTCCTTGGTGGGCATGTCGATGCCGTACACATTGGGAAAGCGCACCGGCGGCGCGGCCGAGGCCATGTAGACCTTGCGTGCGCCGGCATCGCGCGCCATCTGCACGATTTCCTTCGACGTGGTGCCGCGCACGATGGAGTCGTCCACCAGCAGCACGTTGCGGCCCTTGAACTCCACGCCGATCGCGTTGAGCTTCTGGCGCACAGACTTCTTGCGCACGCCCTGCCCCGGCATGATGAAGGTACGGCCGACGTAGCGGTTCTTCACGAAGCCTTCGCGGTAGGGCTTGCCGATCTTCTGCGCGAGTTGCATGGCCGACGGCCGGCTCGATTCGGGGATGGGGATCACCACGTCGATCTCGTTGGGCGGCATGGTGGAGATGAGCCGCTGCGCCAGCGTCTCGCCCATGTTCAGCCGCGCCTGGTACACCGACACGCCGTCCATGATGGAATCCGGCCGCGCGAGGTACACGTACTCGAACATGCACGGGTTGAGAGTCGGGGTCTCGGCGCACTGGCGGCTGTGGATCTTGCCTTCGAGGTCGATGAAGATCGCCTCGCCCGGCGCCACGTCGCGCACGAGCTTGTGGCCGGTGCCCTCGAGCGCGACCGATTCGCTGGCCACCATCACCTCGTTGTTGCCGTCGGGCGTCTGTGCCTGGCCGAAGCACAGCGGACGGATGCCGAACGGGTCGCGGAAGGCCAGCAGGCCGTGGCCTGCGATCAACGCCACCACCGCATACGAGCCCTTGATGCGCTTGTGCACCGCGCCCACCGCCCGGAAGATGCCCTCGGCCGTCAACGGCAGTTCGCGCGCCGACATCTCGAGCTCGTGCGCGAGGATGTTGATCAGCACCTCGGTGTCGCTCTCGGTGTTGATGTGGCGCCGGTCGATGTCGAACAGCTCCTTCTTCAGCGAATGCGCGTTGGTGAGGTTGCCGTTGTGCACGAGCACGATGCCGAAGGGTGCATTCACGTAGAAGGGTTGGGCCTCTTCTTCGCTGTACGCATTGCCCGCCGTCGGGTAGCGCACCTGGCCCAGGCCCACGTTGCCCGGCAGCGCACGCATGTTGCGCGTGCGGAACACGTCGCGCACCATGCCGCGCGCCTTGTGCATGAAGCACTTGGTGCCCTGCATGGTCACGATGCCCGCCGCATCCTGGCCGCGGTGCTGCAGCAGCAGCAAGGCGTCATAGATGAGTTGGTTGACCGGCGTCCTGGAAATCACCCCGACGATGCCACACATGAACTGCTCCAGCTTTCAGACAAGCGGCAAGGCCCGACGCCTCACCGCGGAAGATGTTCGGCGATCTGCTGCGGCAGCACCGGCTTGATGCCGACCAGCGCTCCATGCAGCCACACCGCCCCGCGAGACTCCTGCCACGCGCTCGTCTTTGCAAGCGACGTGAGCAGCACCACCGTCGTGATCGCCAGCAGCACCACCAGCGCCCGCGCGAGGCCGAAGGTGGCGCCCAGCGTGCGGTCGACGGCACTCAGCGGCGTCGCCTGGATGAGGGCGCGGACGAGGCGTGACAGCAGGCTCCAGATGACCAGCGCGGCAATGAACATACATGCGAACGCCGCGGCGTGATTCAAGCCCGACCCGGGCTTGCCCACCGGCAGGTGCGGCGCGAGCATCGGCCCGAGCCACTGCGCGGCGATGTAGGCAGCGAGCCAGCCCACCAGCGACAGCACTTCGAAGACGAAGCCGCGCCACAGGCCGACCACGACCGACAGCGCGAGGATGCCCAGGAAGAGCCAATCCACCCAGCCGATGGCGCCGAGCTCGGACATCATCGAGCGCCCTTCATAGCGTGAGCACCACGGCTTGTTCGCCCGCCGCCTTGATCTTCGCCTGCGCCTTCTCGGCTTCGTCACGCGATGCAAACGGCCCGACGCGCACGCGGATGCGGTGCCCTTGCGCCGTGTCCGCAACCTGGGCGTAGGTCTTCAGGCCCAGCTTCTCGACCTTCAGGCGCATCTCGTGCGCTGCGGCGTTCTCGGTGAAGGCGCCGACTTGGACGACGAAGCGGCCTTCCTTCTTGGCGGCGTCCTTGTCGGCCGCCTTGCCTTCGAGCAGGGCCTGTGCACGCTTGCCCTCTTCCGCGGGCTTGGGCGCGGCCGCGGGTTTGGGTTCAGGTTTCGGCTCGGGTTTGTGCTCGGTTTTGGGCTCGGGCTTCGCGGCCGCCACGACGGGCTTGGACGCGGGCTCCGCAGGCTTGGCGGCGGCGGTTGCCATGGACGCCGGCTTGGCCGCAGGCGGCACTTCGCGGCCCTGCTCCGCCTGGGTCTCGACGATCTCCGTCGGGGGCGCCGACGCCGCGGTGTCGATCGGCGCCGCTGCCACCGGCCTGGCCGCCTTTTGCGTGGATGGCATCACCAGCGGCGGCGCTGCATCCTTGCGCGGAATCTCGATGGGGATGTCGACCGGGATCGGCCGGGGCTGCGTCTCGAACACCAGCGGAAAGCCGATCACGCCGATCACCACCAGCACCGACGCGCCGATCAGGCGGCGGCGAGCGCGCGTGCGTGCTTCCTGAACGGCATCAGGGTTGGTGTCGGACGCCGGTGCTCGGGGCTTGTCGCCGGACTTTCGCTGGAGGAAGGACAACAGACCCATGCAGTCGTTTCAGGTGTGGCGAAGCGGCTTCTTGGTTCCGCCTCGGCCAGTACCGCGGTGGCGGCGGAGGTCGAATCAGCCCACGTGCGTGGCGCTCAAGCGGGGCAGCCCCTCTTTCATCACACCACCCACGGTGTAGAAGGAGCCGAAGACCACGATTCTATCAGCGGGGTCTGCCTGGGCGACGACTGCGCGCAGTGCACTCGCCGGGTCCGCGTGGCAGTTCACGGTGACGGGCCCCGGCCCCTTGAGCGCGAGCGACTGGTGCAGCGCCTGCAGGTCCGTCGCCTTGGCCGCGCGGGCGATGGGCAGGTCGCAGAAGTGCCAGTGATCGACCAGGGGCGCCATGCGCCTGAGGATGGCCGGCAGGTCCTTGTCCTGCATGGCACCGAACACCGCATGCGTGCGCGGATGGAAACCCATCTGGTCGAGGTTCTGCGCCAGCGTGGCGACAGCATGCGGGTTGTGTGCGACGTCCAGCACTAGCACGGGCTGGCCCGGCACGATCTGGAAGCGTCCCGGCAGTTCGACGAGCGCGAGGCCGGTGCGCACGGCCTGGGCCGTGATCGGGAGCACGTCGCGCAAGGCCTCGAAGGCGGCCAGCACGCCCGAGGCGTTGAGCAATTGGTTCGCGCCGCGCAGCGCGGGATACGCCAGGGCGTTGTAGCGCTTGTTGCGCCCCGCCCATGACCACTGCTGCTTGTCGCCCGAATAGTTGAAATCGCGCCCGAACTGCCAGAGGTCGGCGCCGATCTCTCGCGCGCGGTCGGCAATGCTCTGCGGCGGCACGGGGTCGCTCACGATCACCGGCTTGCCGGTGCGCATGATGCCGGCCTTCTCGCGGCCGATGGACTCGCGGTCCGGGCCGAGGTACTCGACGTGGTCGATGTCGATGCTCGTGATGACGGCGCAATCGGTGTCGATGGCGTTGACTGCGTCCAGCCGTCCGCCGAGCCCGACTTCGAGGATGACGAGGTCCAGCTCAGCCTCGGACAGCAGGCGCGCGATGGCGAGCGTCGTGAACTCGAAGTACGAGAGACTCAAGCCCAGCGCGAGCCGCGCGGCTTCCACCGCTTCGAAATGCGGCACGAGGTCCGCCGCGGCCACGCTCTGGCCATTGACGCGGCAGCGCTCCTCGAAATGCACGAAGTGCGGCTTGATGTACAGGCCCACCCGGTAGCCCGCTTGCAGCGCGACGGCCTCGAGCATCGCGCAGGTCGACCCCTTGCCGTTGGTGCCCGCCACCGTGATCACCGGCACCTTGAACGCCAGGCCAAGATGCGCCTTGACCGCGAGCGTGCGGTCCAGCGTCATGTCGATCTCTTTGGGATGCAGGCGTTCGCAGCGCGCGAGCCAGTCGTCGAGCGTGCGTGGCAGGTTGGAATCGGGCGAAGACATGCGTGGGATGGTACGTGGTCGTGAAAGCCTGCTCGGGCAAAGGAAAAGGCGGCCGAAGCCGCCTCGTCACGGAGCGTGGTCGCGGGTGGTCTAGGCCACTGCGTCGGCGCTTTGCCGTTGGAGCATGGCGATGGCTCGCGCGATGGTCGAGCGCATCTCGCGCCGGTCGACGATCATGTCGATCGCCCCCGACTGCAGCAGGAACTCGGCGCGCTGGAAGCCTTCGGGCAGCTTCTCGCGCACGGTGTTCTCGATCACGCGGGGGCCGGCGAATCCGATGAGCGCCTTGGGCTCGGCGATCACCACGTCGCCCACGAAGGCGAAGCTTGCCGACACGCCGCCCATGGTCGGGTCCGTGAGCACGCTGATGTAGGGCAGCTTCGCCTTGGCCAGCCGCGTGAGCGCCGCGTTGGTCTTGGCCATCTGCATGAGGCTCAGGAGGCCTTCCTGCATGCGGGCGCCGCCGGTGGCCGTGAAGCTGATGAACGGCGTGCGTTGTTCGCAGGCGGCTTCCACGCCGCGCACGAAGCGCTCGCCGACCACCGACCCCATGGAGCCGCCCATGAAGTCGAACTCGAAGCAGGCGGCCACCACCGGGATGGTGTGAAGCGCGCCGCCCATCACCACCAGTGCGTCGGTCTCGCCGGTGTTCTCGAGCGCTTCCTTGAGCCGCTCGGGGTAGCGCTTGCTGTCCTTGAACTTGAGCGCGTCGACCGGCACCACTTCCTGCGCCAGCTCGAAGCGGCCTTCCGGATCGAGGAAGCCATCGAGGCGCGCGCGGGCGCCGATGCGGTGGTGGTGGCCGCACTTCGGGCAGACATTGAGGTTCTGCTCAAGGTCGCTCTTGTAGAGCACGGTTTCGCACGAGGGGCACTTGATCCACAGGCCTTCAGGCACCGAGCGGCGTTCGCTCGGGTCGGTCTGCTGGATCTTCGGCGGCAGGAGTTTTTCGAGCCAGCTCATGAGTTTGTTCCTTCCAACGAATCGAGTGCGGCGCGGATCTCGCCGATGAAGCGGCCGCCCGCTTGCGCCACGTTCTCGCGTGGCTGACCTTCGAGCAACTGCACAATCGCCGAGCCGATGACCACGGCGTCGGAGACGGCAGCAACAGCCTTCGCGGAAGCCGCGTCGCGAATCCCGAAGCCTACACCGACAGGCATCTTCACATGGGCCTTGATGCGGGGCACCATCTCGGCCACCGCCGAGGTGTCGAGGTGGCCCGCTCCCGTCACCCCCTTGAGCGACACGTAGTAGACGTAGCCGGTCGCGACGCGGCCCACGTCCTTCATGCGGTCTTCCGTCGAGGTGGGCGCGAGCAGGAAGATCGGGTCCATGCCGGCTTCGCGCAGGGTCATCGCGAAGCTTTCGGACTCCTCGGGCGGGTAGTCCACCACGAGGACACCGTCGACACCGGCGGCCTTGGCGTCGGCGACGAAGCGCGGGATGCCGTAGCGTTCGATCGGGTTGGCGTAGCCCATCAGCACGACGGGCGTGCTGTCGTTCTTGGCGCGAAATGCACGGACGTAGTCCAGCACCTGCGGCATACCGATGCCCTTGGCGAGCGCACGTTCCCCGGCGCGCTGGATGACGGGGCCGTCAGCCATGGGGTCGGAGAACGGCACGCCGAGCTCGATCACGTCGGCACCGGCCTGCGCCATTGCCAGCATGAGATCGACCGTCGCGTCGGGGTAAGGATCGCCGGCGGTGACGTACGGGATCAGCGCCTTACGGCCCTTCGCGGACAACGCGTCGAAGACTTTCTTGATGCGGCTCATTTCTGCACCTTCACGATCGTGTCGGCGCCCTTGACGGACTGGCCCTTGCAAGAGGGGCGGCAGAAGAACTCGGCGTTGGACAGATCGGCGACGGTGCCGATGTCCTTGTCGCCGCGGCCGGACAGGTTCACGAGCAGGTGCTGGTCGGGCCGCATCGTCGGCGCCATCTGCATCGCGTAGGCGACGGCATGGCTCGACTCCAACGCGGGGATGATGCCCTCGGTGCGGCACAGCCGGTGGAAGGCCGCCAACGCGTCATCGTCGGTGATGCCGACGTACTCGGCGCGGCCGATGTCCTTGAGGTACGAATGCTCCGGGCCCACGCCCGGATAGTCCAGGCCGGCGGAAATCGAATGCGTCTCGGTGATCTGGCCGTTGGCGTCCTGCAGGAGGTAGGTGCGGTTGCCGTGAAGCACCCCGGGCGACCCCGCCGACAGCGACGCCGCATGCTTGCCGGAGTCCAGCCCCTGCCCCGCCGCTTCCACGCCGATCAGGCGCGTGCCTTCGTGCTCGATGTAGGGGTAGAAGATGCCCATCGCGTTGCTGCCGCCGCCCACGCAGGCGATGACGGCATCCGGCTGACGCCCGATCATCTCGGGCATCTGCACGAGGCATTCGTCGCCGATCACGCGCTGGAAGTCGCGCACCATCATCGGGTAGGGGTGCGGACCCGCGACAGTGCCGATGATGTAGAAGGTGTTCTCGACGTTGGTGACCCAGTCGCGCAGCGCTTCGTTGAGCGCATCCTTCAGCGTCTTGGAGCCGCTTTCCACCGGCACGACACGCGCGCCGAGCAGGTGCATGCGGTAGACGTTGGGCGACTGGCGCTTCACGTCCTCGCTGCCCATGTACACCACGCATTCCATGCCGTAGCGCGCGCAGATCGTTGCGGTGGCCACGCCATGCTGGCCGGCGCCCGTCTCGGCGATCACGCGGGGCTTGCCCATGCGGCGGGCCAGCAGTGCCTGGCCGATGGTGTTGTTGACCTTGTGGGCGCCGGTGTGGTTGAGGTCTTCGCGCTTGAGGTAGATCTGCGCGCCGCCGAGTTCACGGCTCAGCCGGGCCGCGTGGTAGACGGGGCTCGGGCGGCCCACGAAGTGCGCGAGCTCGGACTTGAACTCGGCGATGAAGGACGGGTCGGCCATCGCCTCGGCGTAGGCCGCCTTCAGTTCGTCTAGCGCGTGGATCAGCGTCTCGGCGACGAAGGTACCGCCATAGGGGCCGAAATGCCCCCTGGCATCGGGTTGTTGGTAATTCAACATGGAGGAATCTTTCTTCAGGTGTTCGCGTCAAGGGCGATGCGGGCATCCGCCTCTCGCACCGCTTGGCAGAACCGGCTGATCGCCTCGGCATCCTTGATGCCCTTGGACGATTCCACGCCGGAACTCACGTCAACGGCCCAGGGCCGCACCCGAAGAATCCCTTCGATCACATTTCCGGCATGCAACCCACCAGACAAAACGACTGGACGGGGCACGTTTGGAGGAATGAGTGACCAATCGAAGACCTTTCCGCCGCCGCCGTAGCCCTCGACGTGAGCGTCGAGCAGGATGGCCTGGGCGTTGGGATATTGAGAGGCGAAGTCTAACAAATCGAAGCCCGGCGACATACGGGCCGCCCGCAGAAACGGGCGGGCTGCCAGATCGCAGTCCGCGGCAGACTCATCGCCGTGAAATTGGAGCAGAAGCTGGGGGATGGCGGCCGTCGCGTGCCGAATGTCGTCAGCTGCCGCATTGACGAACAACCCCACCGGCATCACGAAGGTGGGAAGGCGACTTGCAAGCTGCGCGGCGCGCTCCACGGACACGTAGCGCGGGCTCTTTGGGTAGAGCACGAACCCGACCGCATCGGCGCCTGCGTCCACCGCAGCGTCGAGGTCCGCCTCGCGGGTGATGCCGCAGATCTTGATCCGGGTTCTTTGGTGCATGGAGGTTTTCACGGCAGCCAGTCCATGGCCGGCGTGCGTTCGGGAATGCCGTGCCTCGCATCGTAATGCGGGCCGAGGAAGTACAGGCCGTCAGGGGCGAAGGTGGGTGCCGCCAGGCTGCGGTCGCGCGCATCGAGCACCGATTGAAGCCAGTCGACGTCGCGCGTCCCGCTGCCTACGGCGAGCAGGCAGCCCATGATGTTGCGAACCATGTGGTGAAGGAATGCACTGGCTTCGAATTCGAAGCGCCAGTAGGCACCGCGCCGCTCGACCGTGATGCTGCGCAGATGCTTGACCGGTGACGCGGCCTGGCATTCGGAGGACCGGAAGGCGCTGAAGTCGTGCTCGCCCACGAGCACCGCAGCGGCAGCGCGCATCCTGGCGGCATCGAGCGGCCGAAAGCTCCAGCCGACGGCGCCGGCTTCGATCGCAGGGCGCACGGGAGATTCCAGCACGAGGTAGGCGTAGCGCCGTCCGCGGGCGCTGTTGCGGGCGTGGAAGTCACCCGCCACCGACTGGCACCACTGCACAGCGATGTCCGGCGGCAGGTAGCGGTTGGTCCCGCGCACCCAGGAAAACGGCTCGCGCTCGATCTCGGTGTCGAAGTGAACGACCTGGTTGAGCGCATGCACGCCGGAATCCGTCCGGCCCGCGCACACGGTGCCGACGGGTCGATCGGCGAAGCTCGTGAGTGCCGCTTCGAGCTTGTCCTGGACGGTGTTGCCGTCGGCTTGGCTCTGCCAGCCGAAGTAGGCCTGGCCGCGATAGCTGACGCCCAGGGCCAGCCTCATTCACCCGACTCCGGAGGAAGCTGGGAATAAGGCTCAGCGGGCGTGAACGACAAGGCCTCAGGCCAGGTCGTTCAGCATGCCCTGGGCCTTGGACTTGAGAGCGCCGCTGGCCTTGGCCACGACTTCCTGCAACAGGTCGCGTGCGCCTTCCATGTCGCCGATCTGGCGGAACTCCTCGGCCAGCTCGAGCTTGCGGGCCAGGGGGTCGCCACCGTCGTCGTCGGCACCGAAATCGATGTTCGACAGGTCATCGGCCGCGGCCGTCGAAGCGGCGGGCGCACCGGGGGCGCCGGGGCTCAGGTCGAGCGAGATCTCGGACAGGTCGAAGTCCATCGCGAAATCACTCGTCGGGCCCGATGCCGGAGCGGCCGGAGTCGGCGGAAGATCCGGCAAGGAACCGAAGTCCAGCGAATGATCAGGCTGCGGCTGGGCCGGACGCTGCATCGGCTGCGTCACGGTGAGCGGCGCCGGAGCGCTGATGGGGCCAGACGGCGTGTCCAGGTCGAGGTCCAAGTCAACCAGGCCGCTGTCGGTCGCATCGCGGGCGTCGCGGGCACTCTGCAGTTCCGCATTGGCCGCTTCGAACTGCGACGGCGTGGGCAGGACCGATTGCGGCATCGTGCTCGCACCCAGCGGCTCGGTCATCGGCGCGCCATCGGCGCCGGCCGAGGCGAGGGGTGCACCGCCCGGCTGATAGAGCGCGTTCTCGGGGTCGATCTGCTGGCCAAGCTCTTGCGCCTTGGCCCAGTCTTCGCCTTCGCCACGAGTAAGCGCGAAGAGCTGCGTGGCCAGGAGCTCGAAGCCCTTGGTGTCGCGACGCTTGGCGTAGACCTCGAGCAGCTTGGTGCGGATCGCGAGGCGCTCGGGATTGCTGCGCATCGCTTCCTTGAGGATTTCCTCGGCCTGCAGGTCGCGGCCGTAGGCGAGGTACACGTCGGCCTCGGCCACCGGGTCCACGTCGCCGATGGCATCGAGCTGGCTCAGCGAGTAGCTCATCGAGGACGAAGCGCCGCCGGCATCGCGCGTGTCGATGCGCTGGCCGCCGCTCGCGCCGAAGAACGAGTCAGGCTGCAGGCGGCTTTCAAGGAAGGACGTTTCGCCGCTGTCCTTCTTCGAGCGACGGGTGAAGCGGTAGATGCCGAAGGCGGCAAGCAACGCGATGACCGCGGCGCCAATGCCCAGGGCCCACGGGTTCTCGTCCATCATGGAGCCGAAGACACTCGGCTCTTCCACGGGCGGAGCGGGCGGACGGGCAACAGGCTTGCTGGCAGCAGGCTTCGGTGCCGGCACGGGGGCAACCGCCACGGGTGCAGACGCTGCCGCGGTGGCTTGGCTGGCTGCAGGTGCAGCCGCGCTCGCAGGTGCGGAAGCAGCGGCCACGACGGGCGCCGGCGCCGGAGCAGGCGTCGGGGCGACGACAGGTGCCGGAGCAGGCGCGGGGGCCGACGCGGGTTTGGGCGCCGGCGGCGGGGGAGGCGGCGGCGCCGTCACCGCGACCTGGGGCGTCTTCGCCGGAGCGGGCGCAGGCGTGGCGGCAGGCGCAGGTGCAGGTGCAGCCGGTGACTTCGCCGGCGTCGACGCCGCGCCGGAGAGCTTCTTCAGCTCCTCGACGTTCTTGGACAGCTCGGCGACGCGGGTCTGGGCCGCGCTCTTCTCGCGCTCCTTGGAGACCTTTTCTTCCGGCGCGGAAGCCTTGACCCCACCCTTGCTCAACGTGAGCTTGTCGGGCGTGGGCGCGGCTGCCGTCTTGCGGTCTTCGACGTTGGTCTGGACCTTGCCGCCCGCTTGCCGCGATGCGCCTTCGCCCTTCGCTTCGGGCACGGTGCCGGCGAGCTTCTGGCGGTAGGCGCCAAAGTCGGCGCTCTGAGCCTGGATGACTTCGCGCGCTTCGGCGGGCGTCACCGCCTTGGCGGCCTCGGCGTCAGGCACGTTCAACACGACGCCCGAACGCAGGCGGTTCATGTTGTTGTCGATGAAGGCTTGCTGGTTGCCGCGATACAGCGAGACCAGCATCTGGTCGAGCGAGACGCCAGCGCGCTGCGTGCGGCCGGCGATCTTGGACAGCGTGTCGCCAGGACGGACGCGGTATTCGTCGCCCGTGGCGGAGCCGGCTTTCGTGGCCGGCTGTGCACCTGCAGTCGATTCCGAAGGCGCGGGCGCTGCGGCGCGCGGCGTGGTCGGACGGCGCTCACCGCGAGGCGCGGGCGCAGTCGATGCAACACCCGGTGCGGGCGCGGGAGCGGCGGGCGCCGGAGCGGCCTGCGTGATGACGGGCGCGGTCGCGGGTGCCTGGGCCTGATTGCGCGTGGGCGGATCGAAGAGCAGCGTGTATTCGCGGACGAGGCGGCCTGTCGACCAGTTGATCTCGAGGATCACGTCGACGAACGGCTCTTGAACGGCGCGATCACTGGTCAGGCGCAGGTACGAGCGACCATCGGGGCGCTGGGCCAGCGTGGCAGTAGTGCTGGGCAGCACCGAGTTGTAGTCGACGCCGGCGGCGCGGTAGGCCTCGGGCGGCGCCACGCGCACGCGAAGGTTCGACGCCTCTTCGGGCGTCATGCTCGTGATGTCGATTTCGGCGCGAAGCGATTCGCCCAGTGCCGACTGCACCGCCAGGCGCCCCAGACCCAGCGCCCAGGCATCGGGCACAGCAGTCATCCACAGAGCGGCAACGGCCACTCCGGTCAAGGCGAATCGCCCGGTGTACAGCGAGGTTCGTTTCAAGGCGTCTCCCAACACTCGATCATGCAAATGCCCTCCGGCATCGCCAATTTCGCAGACCTTTTCGGCGCTTCGCGCGGAAAAGGGGGCGAAAAAAACAGAAATCACAATAACATCAAGAAGATACGGTGACAAGCTAATGCAATTACTGACATTCTCGCCGCAGAAGCTTCCGTGGCCGAATGCCTACAACTTACGAATGCTCACCGGACCGGGCAACGCGGGCCATCCCACGTTGCCCAACGGACATCAAGCCTCCAGCAGGATGCGAAGCATGCGGCGCAGCGGCTCGGCCGCACCCCACAGCAGTTGATCGCCGATGGTGAATGCACCCAGGTATTCGGGGCCCATCGCCATCTTGCGCAGGCGACCCACGGGGATCGTCAGCGTGCCGGTCACGGCCACGGGGGTCAGGTCGCGGATGGTGGCTTCGCGGTTGTTCGGCACGACCTTCACCCACTCGTTGTCGGCGGCGATCATGGCCTCGATGTCAGCGAGCGGCACGTCCTTCTTCAGCTTGAAGGTCAGGGCTTGGCTGTGGCAGCGCATCGCGCCCACGCGAACGCAGAAGCCATCCACCGGCACGGCGGCGGAGCCGAAGCCCTCGCCCTGGCCGAGGATCTTGTTGGTCTCGGCCATGCCCTTCCACTCCTCGCGGCTCATGCCGTTGCCGAGGTCCTTGTCGATCCAGGGGATGAGGCTGCCGCCCAGCGGCACGCCGAAGTTGGCCGTCTCGGCGTCGGTGAGCGACTTTTGCCGCGCGAGCAACTTGCGGTCGATTTCGAGGATGGCGCTCTTGGGGTCGGCGAGAAGGTCACGCACCTCGGCGTTGAGCGTGCCGAACTGCGTCAGCAGCTCGCGCATGTGCTGCGCGCCGCCGCCCGACGCCGCCTGGTAGGTCTGCGTGCTCATCCACTCGACGAGCCCGGCCTTGTACAGCGCACCCACGCCCATCAGCATGCAGCTGACGGTGCAGTTGCCGCCGATCCAGTTGCGGCCACCCTTGGCGAGCGCGCTCTTGATGACCGGCAGGTTCACCGGGTCGAGGACGATGACGGCATCGTCCTTCATGCGCAGCGTGGACGCCGCGTCGATCCAGTGGCCCGTCCAGCCTGCAGCGCGCAGCTTGGGGAAGACTTCGGTGGTGTAGTCGCCGCCCTGGCAGGTGATGACGATGTCGCAGCGCTTGAGCGCCTCGATGTCGAACGCATCCTTCAGCGTCGACTCGTTCTTCGCGAAGGCAGGCGCCTTGCCGCCTACCGCGCTGGTGCTGAAGAACACCGGCTCGATCAAGCCGAAATCACCTTCGGCCTGCATGCGATCCATCAGCACGGAACCGACCATTCCGCGCCATCCGACCAATCCTACGACTCTCATCTCAATGCCCTTAGTTGCTGAAAACCTCTCCACTTCTCCGGCTCGAATCGCCGGAGAGGTAGGGGCGAGACGATCCGGAGCGTTAGCTCGTGGTAATGGTTTTGGTAATGGTCTTCGTGACGGCGGCAACGACCGCGTCGCCCATCTCGCGGGTGCCCACGCGCGTGGTGCCTTCGGACCAGATGTCGCCCGTGCGCAGACCCGACGCAAGCACATGCTTGACGGCCGACTCAATGCGGTCGGCAGCTTCGGGTTGGGCGAGGGAGTAGCGGAGCATCATGGCAGCGGACAGTATTGTAGCCAGAGGGTTGGCAATTCCCTTGCCCGCGATGTCAGGCGCGCTGCCGTGGCTCGGTTCGTACAGGCCCTTGTTGCCCGCGTCCAGCGACGCCGAGGGCAGCATGCCGATGGAGCCGGTGAGCATCGCCGCCTCGTCGGACAGGATGTCGCCGAACATGTTGCCGGTGACGAGCACGTCGAACTTCTTGGGCGCCTTGACCAGCTGCATCGCGGCGTTGTCGACGTACATGTGGTCGAGCTCGACGTCCGGGTACTGCGCATGCACCTCGGTGACGATGTCGCGCCAGAACTGGAAGGTCTCGAGCACGTTGGCCTTGTCCACGCTCGTCACGCGCTTGCCGCGCTTGCGGGCGGCCTGGAAGGCCACGTGCGCGATGCGCTCGATCTCGGGGCGCGAGTAGCGCATGGTGTCGAAGGCCTCGGTCGCGCCTTCGAAGGCGCCGTCGGGCGAGAGCCGGCGGCCGCGCGGCTGGCCGAAGTAGATGTCGCCCGTGAGCTCGCGGATGATGAGGATGTCCAGCCCCGCCACCAGCTCCGGCTTGAGGCTGGATGCGTGCGTCAGCTCTTCGTAGCAGATGGCCGGGCGGAAGTTGGCGAAGAGCTGCAGGTTCTTGCGCAGGCCGAGGATGGCCTGTTCCGGGCGCAGCGCGCGCTCGAGCTTGTCGTACTTCCAGTCGCCCACTGCGCCGAACAGCACGGCATCGGCATCCTTGGCGAGCTTGAGGGTCGCCTCAGGCAAGGGATGGCCGTGCGCCTCGTAGGCGGCGCCGCCCACCAGGGCCTCTTCCATCTCGAAAGGCAGGTCCAGCACCTTTAAGACCTTCACGGCCTCGGCCACGATTTCGGTTCCGATGCCGTCGCCCGGCAGCACTGCGATCTTCACGAATCAATTCCTTTTTTGACGATGGACAGGCGCTCGACCAGCACCTTTTCGCACAGCTTGAAAAACACGTAGAACGCCGCCGCGAAGTAGCCCGAGAGCACCAGCCCCGCGAGCTGCATCAACCCGCCCTCGCGCACCGCATCCACGCCGTGCATGCCGAGGAATTCGAGGTTGGCACCCAGCGTGTGCAGCAGATTGAGCGTGAGCAGCCCGAAAAGCACGAAGCTCACGCCCATGAGAATGAAAGTCAGCCACCAGAAGCGCGACAGGAAGGCGTAGAGGCGGCTGTACACGGCACGCTCAGATCGTGTGGGCGAGCCACGGCTTCTTCAGGAGCCGCTCGGCCTCGAAGGCCTTGATCTTGTCCGCATGCCGCAGCGTGAGCCCGATGTCGTCGAAACCGTTCAGCAGGCAGTACTTGCGGAACGGCTGCACCTCGAAGGGAATGGCACTGCCGTCGGGCTTGACGACCACCTGGCGCTCGAGGTCGATGGTCAACTCGTAGCCAGTGAAGGCGGCCACTTCGTCGAACAACTGTCCGACCACATGCTCGGGCAGCACGATGGGCAGCAGGCCGTTCTTGAAGCAGTTGTTGAAGAAGATGTCGGCATAGCTCGGCGCGATGATGGCGCGAAAGCCGTATTGGTCCAGCGCCCAGGGCGCATGTTCACGCGAGGAGCCGCAGCCGAAGTTCTGACGTGCCAGCAGGATGGACGCGCCCCGGAACCGCGGCTGGTTCAGCACGAACTCGGGATTGGGCTTGCGCGAGTTCGGGTCCTGGCCCGGAAAGCCGGCGTCGAGGTAGCGCCACTCGTCGAACAGGTTCTCGCCGAAGCCGGTCTTCTTGATCGACTTCAGGAACTGCTTGGGGATGATCGCGTCGGTGTCGACGTTCTCACGGTCCATCGGGGCGACGAGCCCCTTGTGAATGCGAAACGGCTGCATGGTCAACTCACTTCTTCTTGGCTGCGTCTTCGATCGACTCGCCGGCCTTCTTGATGTCGCGGCCGATGCCGTCGATCGTGTTGCAGCCGGCCAGCACGAACATCGCCGCGGCGATGAGCAACAGGTTCTTCCACATGCGTATCCCCTTCCGTTCCCAGCGAATGCTTCTGCCGACGTCGACGTCGGTCAGGCGATGCGGCGCACGTCCACGAAATGCCCTTCCATCGCTGCTGCCGCCGCCATCGCGGGGCTCACGAGGTGGGTGCGGCCGCCGGCGCCCTGGCGGCCTTCGAAATTGCGGTTGGAGGTAGAGGCGCAGCGCTCGCCCGGCTCCAGGCGGTCGGCGTTCATTGCCAGGCACATCGAGCAGCCCGGCTCGCGCCATTCGAAGCCGGCCGACTTGAAGACCTGGTCCAGCCCTTCGCGCTCGGCCTGTTCCTTCACGAGGCCCGAGCCCGGCACGACCATCGCGAGCTTCACGTTGGATGCCACCTTGCCGCCGATGCGGCGCACCACGGCGGCCGCTTCGCGCATGTCCTCGATGCGCGAGTTGGTGCACGAGCCGATGAACACCTTGTCGATCAGGATGTCGGCGATCGGCTTGTTCGGCTCCAGCGCCATGTAGGTCAGCGCGCGCTCCATGGCGCCCCGCTTGACCGGGTCGCGCTCGCGGTCGGGGTCCGGCACGCGGTCTTCGATGGACAGCACCATCTCGGGCGAGGTGCCCCAGGTGACCTGCGGGCGGATGGTGGCGGCATCGATCTCGACGACGGCATCCCAGTGCGCATCGGCGTCCGAGCGCAGCGTGCGCCAGTACTCGAGCGCTTGCTGCAGTTCCAGGCCCTTGGGCGAGAACGGGCGGCCCTGCACGTAGTTGAGCGTGATCTCGTCCACGCCGATGAGGCCCGCGCGTGCACCGGCTTCGATGGCCATGTTGCACACCGTCATTCGACCTTCCATGCTCAGCGCGCGGATGGCGGAGCCTGCGAATTCGATGGTGTAGCCGGTGCCGCCGGCGGTGCCGATCTTGCCGATGATGGCCAGCACGATGTCCTTGGCGCCGCAGCCCTTGGTGATCTGGCCTTCCACCTTCACCAGCATGTTCCTGGCCTTCTTGGCCAGGAGCGTCTGCGTGGCGAGCACGTGCTCCACCTCGCTCGTGCCGATGCCGTGGGCCAGCGCGCCGAAGGCGCCGTGCGTGGAGGTGTGCGAATCACCGCACACCACCGTCATGCCCGGCAACGTGGCGCCCTGCTCGGGCCCGATCACGTGCACGATGCCCTGGCGCTTGTCGGTCATCTTGAACTGCGTGATGCCGTTGCGGTCGCAGTTGCTGTCCAGCGTGTCGACCTGCAGTTTGGACACCGGGTCGGCGATGCCGTGGGAGCGGTCGGTGGTGGGCACGTTGTGGTCGCTCACGGCGAGGTTCGCCGAGATGCGCCAGACCTTGCGTGACGCCAGGTCCAGGCCTTCGAAGGCCTGCGGGCTCGTCACCTCGTGCAGCAGGTGACGGTCGATGTAGAGGACGGCAGTGCCGTCGTCTTCGGTATGAACGACGTGTTCGTCCCAGATCTTGTCGTACAGCGTGCGGCCCATGAGATCTCTCGCAGTAGCTCTGCTCTGACTTCGGTGAACCGGCGATTTTAGGCGCTTGTCGCCCAGTTACGACGCAGCGCAGCAAAAAGGGGCGCGGATTGCTCCGCGCCCCTTCAATCGAACGAGAAAAACTGCGTCGATTTACCAGCCGATGTCCTTCAGCAGCTGGAAGGTCAGGTCGGTCGGCAGCACCACCGAGTGGAGCAGGTCGCCGTTGATGGCCGGCTCCATGATCAGGTTCGGGAAGGCGATGGTGTCGAAGTGAGACACGGACGAGCCGCTCTGGAACGGGTTGGGCGCGAACATCCGCGCACGGCCCGCCGGATCGGCACCCGCGTACTGCGAGGCATCGATGCCCAGCGTGGCGGTGACGCCCGAGCTGGTGCGGGTGCGCTTGGACAAGGCGGCCTTGAGCGCCACGCCGTCCGCCTGCGACACGCTGATCGTCGGAATGACCACCGTCGGATCGGCGCCGCCCAGCGCGGGCGCGGAACCCGGCGCGTTGTTGGCGACGATCACGCCGATGGCGCCCGCGTTCTGCGCGTTCTTCGCCTTGGTAGCGAAGGTGCAGGTGCCGCGGTCGACCAGGGCGATGCGCCCGTTCACCGCCAGCGCGTTGGCCGCGCTCAGCGGATTGCAGGCAAGGCCGGTCGACGTGCCCGTGTCCACCACGGGCATCAGGGTGCCGGTCAGCCCGGGCGACGACAGCGGCGGCCCGAACGAAGCGGTCCCGATGTTGTAGCTGCCCGCGGCCGAACCCGCCGCCGGGCCGCCGACGATCAGGCTCGGCGTGCCCAGCGCCAGCACCGTCGGCACGTTCGACGTGACGTTCGCGCCCGTCCACACCAGCTTGCCGGTGTTGAGCGACGAGGTCGCGCGCTGCGCGTCGGTCATGTTGACCCAGGTGAGGTTGATGCTGTCGTCGTACAGGTAGTGGTCCCAGATCGACGGCCGGCCGTCGAACTGCGCACCGCTGCTGCCGCTCGTGAAGGTCTGGAAGCCCAGGCCGTGGCCGAACTCGTGCAGCAACACCGTCACGAGGTCGATCAGCGGACCATGGTTGTTGTCCAGGCCGAGGTAGAACGGCGAGCCGGGCAGGCAATCGGCGAACAGGCCCAGGCGCGAGTTGAATCGCGCGCGGATGTCCTGCCCGTCCACCGGGTCGCCGGCGCTCAGGTTGCTGTTGGACAGCTTGTTGGCCAGGGCCTGCGGATACCAGGTGTTGGGCTGGGCCGCACCTGCGAAATCACGCCAGATGTTCCACGCACCGGCGCTGCCCAGCACGGCCGACGTGGCGGTGCAGGTCAGCGGCTCGAAGCTGGCGCGAATGACGATCGTCTGCGAGCTGGTGAGCGTCGCGCCCCAGATGTTGGCCGCCGCCTGGAAGGCATTGAGCCGCTGCTGGCCGAGCGTCGTGCCGGGGTTGCCGCCCACGGGCGCCGCGGGCGTCGGGTCGTTGAAGCCCTCGCCGGCTGCGTTCATGTTCTGGATGACGATGGTCGCCGCGGCCTGCGCCTGGATGGCCGACAGGGCGAGGCCCGCCGTCAATGCGACGCCCGAGGCAAGGCGAAGGAGCTTACTTGTCTGCATGGTCGTGCTCCTCGCTCGTCACGGTGGAGATGGCGGCCTTCGGATCGCGCACCAGCTTTTCGGCGGCGTCCTTGCCGGTCACGCATTGCATGGCGAGCGAGCCATCGGCCTTGCGGGTGATGACGGAGTACGACAGGAAGTTGTCATTCACGCGATAACGCACGCCATTGCTCGTGCGCATCTCGACGGGTGCACGGGTATCGGCCGTGCCGGCGGGGTTGGCGGCAGCGCGATCGGCGCGGGCTTTCGCCTCGGCCTCGTCCATCGCCTTCGCCTCGTCGGCGGTCGGCGCACGAAGCTGGCCCGTCACCGGGTCGCGGACGATGCGCATGCCCACGCCATCGGCGGCCTGGGCGGCGGGGGACAGGGAAAGAACAAGCGCGGACATGACAGCAGCCAGGCCGGCGGCCTGGAACTTGGTTTCAGCCATGGTGGTTCCTTTCGGGTCAGGCGGCCTTGCGGCGGCGCAGGGCGAGCGCGGCGAGGCCCAGGGCCATCAGCGCGTAGGTCTCGGGCTCGGGCACGGCCACCGTCACGGTGTCGAAGCCGATGTAGTTGGACGTGTCGGCATCGCCGAAATATTCGAAGGCGAAGCGGCCCACCGCGCCGCCGCCCTGGCCGGCCAGCGTCACGCTGTACATCGTCCAGTCGCCGCCGGTGGCCACCGTCGGATGGATGACTTCGCTCACGACCTCGGAGCCGCCGAGCGCGGTGCTGCCCGCGAGGATGGCGAAGGTGTCGGAGAAGCCGTCGATGACGTCGGCGCGCGCGTAGAAGGTCAGCGTCACGTCGGACGCCAGCGAGAAGTACGGCGTGATGAGGAAGGTGTCGATGAACCCGCCCGGAGGCGCGGCGGTGAAGTTCGACGCGATGTACGAGTTGTCAGCGCCCGCCTGCGCGGTGAACGCGGTCGTGTTGTCGCCCTGGAACCAGGGCGTGCCCGCCGACGGCGAACTCACGTTGGCAAGCACCCATCCGTTGCCCGACAAGGTGGTGATGTCGTCGAAGCCCTCGCTCACGAGGTTGACGGCATGGGACGTGGAGGCCAGCCCGACCAGCGCTAGCGCCGAGCATATTTTTGCGATCTTCATGAAAGCTCCAGAATGAACCACACATGGGCTCAAGGCGCTGGCCGTTTTCGTGAAGCATGCTTTTGGCCGGCGTCTCACCGGCCGGAGCGCCCCGGGTAGAAGCCCCCCTGTCCGATGACCCTCCTGACACGTGACTTTCTTCACGTGAAGGTTCGCAGGCTAGGTCCCAAGTTCCCTTGTCGCAACCCCCAAGTTCGAGGGCCGTGGCAACCCTCAGAGTATTTGCCCGGGTTCACAGCGGCCATGAAAAAAGCCCCTGGTGAACCACCAGGGGCTTTGGCATGGAAGTGGTGCGCTCAGCGCTTGTCCACCGGCACCACGTCGCGCTTGGCTGCACCGTTATAGAGCTGGCGCGGACGGCCGATCTTGTACTCCGGGTCGCCGATCATCTCGTTCAGCTGCGCGATCCAGCCGACCGTGCGGGCCAGTGCGAAGATCGCCGTGAACAGCGACACCGGGATGCCGATGGCGCGCTGCACGATGCCCGAGTAGAAGTCGACGTTCGGGTAGAGCTTGCGGGCGACGAAGTATTCGTCTTCCAGCGCGATCTTCTCCAGCTCCATCGCAAGCTTCAGGATCGGGTCGTTGGTCTTGCCCAGTGCGCCCAGCACCTCGTGGCAGGTCTCGCGCATCAGCTTGGCGCGCGGGTCGTAGTTCTTGTACACCCGGTGGCCGAAGCCCATCAGCTTGACGTTGGAGTTCTTGTCCTTCACCTGCTTGATGAACTCGCCGATCTTCTCGACGCCGCCCATCTTCTGCACGTCTTCGAGCATGTTCAGCGCCGCCTCATTGGCGCCGCCGTGGGCGGGGCCCCACAGGCAGGCCACGCCGGCCGCGATGGCCGCGAAGGGGTTGGTGCCCGACGAGCCGCACAGGCGCACGGTGGAGGTGGACGCGTTCTGCTCGTGGTCGGCGTGCAGGATGAAGATGCGGTCGATGGCGCGCGTCAGCACGTCGTTGGGCACGTACTCTTCGCAGGGCGTCGCGAACATCATGCGCATGAAGTTCGACGAGTAGGACAGGTCGTTCTTCGGGTAGATGTAGGGCTGGCCGATGCCGTACTTGTAGGCCATGGCCACGAGCGTGGGCATCTTGGCGATCAGGCGGATGGCCGAGATCTCGCGGTGCTGCGGATTGTTGATGTCGGTGCTGTCGTGATAGAAGGCCGACAGCGCGCCCACGAGGCCGGTCATCACCGCCATCGGGTGCGCGTCACGACGGAAGCCGCGCAGGAAGAACTGCATCTGCTCGTTGACCATCGTGTGGTTGGTCACAGTCTTCGTGAACTCGGTCTTCTGCGCCGGGTCGGGCAGCTCGCCGTTCAGCAGCAGGTAGCAGACTTCCAGGAAGTCGCAGTTCTGCGCGAGCTGCTCGATCGGGTAGCCGCGGTACAGCAGCTCGCCCTTGTCGCCGTCGATGTAGGTGATCTTCGACTGGCAGGCCGCCGTCGAGAGGAAGCCCGGGTCGTAGGTGAACTTGCCGGTCTGGGCGTAGAGCTTGCGGATGTCGATCACGTCCGGCCCGATGGAGCCTTTGTAGATCGGCAAATCCATGCTCGGGCTGCCGTCGGAGAACGCGAGGGTGGCTTTCACATCGGACGGGATCATGGTCGTTCCTTGAAGTGCTTGAATGGAGAGAGATTGCGGTTTGTCTCGGTATGCTGTTCTGAAGCCAGCTCTACTGCGATGTGCGCATCAGGCGAAGGACCTGCACCACGTCATCGCGCACGAGTTCACCTTCGGGTTCGCGCCGCGCCAGCAGCAAGTCCAGCAGGTCGTTGTCTGACAGGTCCATCAGCACTTCGAGGCCGTGGGCTTGTTCGACCGTCAGCGTGCCGGCGTGCCGGTTGAAGAAGCGCTCGATGAACAGGTCGTTCTCCAGCAGGCCGCGCCGGCAGCGCCAGCGCAGCTTGGACAGGGCACGTTCGTCGATGCGGGTCTGCATGGCGTGGTCGGCGCAGGGCTCGATGGCGGCGCGCTCAGACGGCGCGGCGCACCATCAGTTCCTTGATCTTGCCGATGGCCTTGGTGGGGTTCAGTCCCTTGGGGCACACATCGACGCAGTTCATGATGGTGTGGCAGCGGAAGAGCCGGTACGGGTCCTCGAGGTTGTCCAGCCGCTCGCCGGTCGCCTGGTCGCGGCTGTCGGCAATGAAGCGGTAGGCCTGCAGCAGGCCCGCGGGGCCGACGAACTTGTCGGGGTTCCACCAGAAGCTCGGGCAGCTCGTGGAGCAGCTCGCGCACAGGATGCACTCGTACAGGCCGTTCAATTCGTCGCGCTCTTCGGGCGACTGCAGGCGCTCCTTCTCGGGCACCGGCTCGTCGTTGACGAGGTAGGGCTTGATCGAGTGGTACTGCTTGAAGAACTGCGTCATGTCCACGATCAGGTCGCGGATGACGGGCAGGCCCGGCAGCGGCTTCAACACCACCACGCCCGGCAGCGTGCGCATGTTGGTCAGGCACGCAAGGCCGTTGCGGCCGTTGATGTTCATCGCGTCCGAACCGCACACGCCTTCGCGGCAGGAACGGCGGAAGCTCAGCGTCGGGTCGACCGCCTTGAGCTTCATCAGCGCATCGAGCAGCATGCGCTCGGAGCCGTCGAGCTCGACCTCGATGGTCTGCATGCGCGGCTTGGCATCGGTGTCGGGGTCGTAGCGGTAGATCTGGAATACGCGCTTGGTCATTTGAATCTTTCGTGTCCCAACGATTTAGAACGAGCGGACCTTGGGCGGAATGGAGTCCACCGTGAGCGGCTTGAGGTTCACCGGCTTGTAGTCCAGGCGGTTGCCTTCGCGGTACCACAGGGTGTGCTTCATCCACACCTGGTCGTTGCGGCCGTTCGGGAACTCGGGGCTGTCGGCATAGTCGTCCACCGTGTGGGCGCCGCGGCTCTCGTGGCGCGCGGCGGCGGAGATCATGGTGGCGAGCGCCGCCTCGATCAGGTTCTCGACTTCCAGCGCCTCGACGCGGGCGGTGTTGAACACCTTGGACTTGTCGGCCAGGTGGATGTTCTTCACGCGCTCGGCGATGGCCTTGATCTGGCCGACGCCTTCGTCCATCTTGGCCTGCGTACGGAACACGCTGGCGTGCGCCTGCATGCTGTTGCGGATGTCGTTGGCGACGTCCTGCGCGTATTCGCCGGTGGTGCTGTTGTCCAGGCGGGTCAGGCGCGACAGCGTGTAGGCAGCGGCGTCCTTGGGCAGTTCCTTGTGGCTCTTCGTCTTCAGCGCCGTGTCGACGATGTGGTTGCCGGCTGCGCGGCCGAACACCAGCAGGTCCAGCAGCGAGTTGGTGCCCAGGCGGTTCGCGCCGTGCACGCTCACGCAGGCGCATTCGCCCACCGCGTAGAGGCCCTTGATGACCTCGTTGGGGTTGCCGTTCTTCGGTGCCACCACCTGGCCGTGGATGTTGGTCGGGATGCCGCCCATCTGGTAGTGGATGGTCGGCACCACGGGAATCGGCTCCTTGGTGATGTCGACGTTGGCGAAGTTGTGGCCGATCTCGAACACCGAGGGCAGCCGCTTCATGATGGTCTCGGCACCCAGGTGGGTCATGTCGAGCACCACGTAGTCCTTGTTGGGACCACAGCCGCGGCCTTCCTTGATTTCCTGGTCCATGCAGCGCGAGACGAAGTCGCGCGGCGCAAGGTCCTTCAGCGTGGGCGCGTAGCGCTCCATGAAGCGCTCGCCATTGGCGTTGCGCAGGATGGCGCCTTCACCGCGGCAGCCTTCGGTCAGCAGCACGCCCGCGCCGGCCACGCCGGTCGGGTGGAACTGCCAGAACTCCATGTCTTCCAGCGGGATGCCGGCGCGCGCCGCCATGCCCAGGCCGTCGCCTGTGTTGATGAAGGCATTGGTGCTGGCCGCGAAGATGCGCCCTGCCCCGCCGGTGGCCAGCAGCACGGTCTTGCCTTCGAAAATGAAGACCTCGCCGGTTTCCATCTCCAGCGCCGTCACGCCCACCACGTCGCCTTCGGCATCGCGGATGAGGTCAAGCGCCATCCACTCGACGAAGAACTGCGTGCGCGCCTTGACGTTCTGCTGGTACAGCGTGTGCAGCATCGCGTGGCCGGTGCGGTCGGCCGCGGCGCAGGCGCGCTGCACCGGCTTCTCGCCATAGTTGGCGGTGTGGCCGCCGAAGGGGCGCTGGTAGATGCTGCCGTCCGGGTTGCGGTCGAAGGGCATGCCGAAGTGCTCGAGCTCGTACACGACCTTCGGCGCTTCACGGCACATGAACTCGATGGCGTCCTGGTCGCCGAGCCAGTCGGAACCCTTGACGGTGTCGAAGAAGTGGTAGTGCCAGTTGTCCTCGCTCATGTTGCCCAGCGACGCGCCGATGCCGCCTTGCGCGGCCACGGTGTGCGAGCGGGTCGGGAAGACCTTGGACAGGACGGCCACCGACAGGCCCGCGCGGGCGAGCTGCAGCGATGCGCGCATGCCGGAGCCGCCGGCTCCGACGATGACCACGTCGAACTTGCGTTTGGAAATCGAGGCGGCCACGGTCAGAGTCTCCAGAGAACTTGAATCGCCCAGCCGGCACAGCCGACGAGCCACACGATGGTCAGCACCTGCATGAACAGGCGCGCACCGACGGGTTTGACGTAGTCCATCCACACGTCGCGCATGCCGACCCAGGCGTGGTAGCCCAGCGAGACGATGACGACGAGCGTGAGGACGCGCATCCACTGCGGATAGAAGATGCCGGCCCACTTGTCGTAGCCGAGGATCTGGATGTAGTTGCCGGCGGCATCGCGAACACGTTCGCCGTTGGCGTTGTGTGCGTAGGCGGGCAACAGGTACTGCACGAGCAGCACGATGGTGAACAGAGCCATCAGCACGCCGGTGATGCGCTGCGACAGCCAGTCGCGCATGCCGTAGTGGGCGCCGACGACGACGCGCTTGGAACCGTAGTTTTTCTCAGCCATGATGGGGTGTCAGAAGAAGAACAGCTTCAGGCCGAGCGCGATCGTGAGGATCAGGCTCACGCCGATGGAGAACAGGGCGGACTGCTTGCCGAATTCCTTGCTGACCGAGTGCGTGGCGTCCATCCACAGATGGCGCAGGCCGGCGACGAAGTGCTGCAGGTAGCCCCAGATGATGGCCAGTGCCACGAGCTTGAAGAAGCCGCCGGGGAGGAAACCGATGCCTGCCGTGAACACGCTCGTGAACGTGATGTACGACATCTCGGAAGTGAGGCTCGCATCGAAGAGCCAGACGATGAACGGCATGAGGAAGAAGAGCAGCATGCCGCTGATGCGATGCAGGATCGAGACGATCGCTGCGGCCGGATACCGGTATCCGGTGATGGCGTCCATCAGACGCATGGTCCCAGGACGTTGTCTTGTCGTTGTCTCTGCCATGACAGCCTTGTGTGTAATCGGATGAAACCCGAGGATTTTATTGCAATGCACAAGCCTTGCCGGATGAACTGCAATTGAGATTGCGTCAGCCTCAGCTCAGCTCATTCCTGTAGTGATGCGAAGTCGTGTCGTAGAGGCCGCGCCGCAGCTCGACGGGCTTGTCGTCATAAGTGAGGGACAGCCGCTCCACGCTGAGCAGTGGCGTGCCGGGCGCGACCCCCAGCAGTTCGGCGGCCGCATCGTCGGCCGCCACGGCGCGGATCTTTTCTTCCGCGCGGATCATGCGCACGCCGAACTCCGTCTCGAAGAGGCCGTACATCGGCCCACGATAGTCACCCAGCTTCTCCGCGGTGAGGCCCTTGAACATCTGGCCCGGCAGCCAGATGTCGTCGAGGACCACCGGCACGCCGCGAAACGACAGCACGCGACGCACCTGCACCACCGTGTCGCCGGACTTGAGGTTGAGCGAACGCGCAATGTCCGACGGCGCGCGCAGCCGCCGGCAGTCGATGAAGCGGCGCTGCGCACCCGCGGGCTCGCCGTCGTCCGGCGCAAGGCGAAGAAAACGGAACTGCACCTTCTGCTCTGCGTGCGTGGCGACGAAGGTGCCCTTGCCCTGGCGGCGCACGAGCAGGTTCTCGGTCGCGAGTTCGTCGATGGCCTTGCGCACCGTGCCCTGGCTCACCTTGAAGCGGGCGGCCAGATCGATCTCGCTGGGAATGGCTTCGCCGGGCTTCCATTCGCCGGCCTGCAGGCTGCGCACGATCAGGGTCTTGATCTGCTGGTACAGCGGGCTGAACGCCGGCGCCTCGAGCTCCACCACGCGCACGGGCGCGCCTGGACTGGGCGGGGGCGAAGAGGCAGCCATGCCGCGATTGCAGCACAGAAAGACCCTGACAACCGCTGATAGTTGACAGATGTCTTATGTAAGACATAAGAGTCTTGACCCCCCACCGGGTTGACCCTTAGACTCGCGCCCAAATCGGGACACGACTGGCCTACACTTCCGCTCTCGCGCGGCGGTGGCCAAGGCCCTGCCCCCACAGGCTTCCTTCGTTATCCATCCCCTTCCTCTCGGAGTGTCCCCATGAGCAAGAAACCCGTTCGTGTCGCCGTCACCGGCGCCGCCGGCCAGATCGGCTACGCCCTGTTGTTCCGCATCGCTTCCGGCGAAATGCTGGGCAAGGATCAGCCGGTCATCCTGCAACTGCTCGAGATCCCCGACGAGAAGGCCCAGAAGGCGCTCAGGGGCGTGATGATGGAGCTCGAGGACTGCGCATTCCCTCTGCTGGCCGGCATGGAAGCCCATTCCGACCCGATGACCGCCTTCAAGGACACCGACTACGCCCTGCTCGTCGGCGCCCGTCCGCGCGGCCCCGGCATGGAGCGCAAGGACTTGCTGTCGGCCAACGCGCAGATCTTCACGGCCCAGGGCAAGGCGCTCAACGCCGTGGCCTCGCGCAACGTCAAGGTGCTGGTCGTCGGCAATCCCGCCAACACCAATGCCTACATCGCGATGAAGAGCGCGCCCGACCTGCCGCGCAAGAATTTCACCGCCATGCTGCGCCTGGACCACAACCGTGCGCTGAGCCAAGTGGCCGCCAAGACGGGCAAGCCGGTCGCTGCCATCGAGAAGCTCACGGTGTGGGGCAACCACTCGCCCACGATGTACGCCGACTACCGCTTCGCCACCATCGAGGGCAAGTCGGTCAAGGACGCGATCAACGACCAGGAATGGAACAAGAACGTGTTCCTGCCCACCGTCGGCAAACGCGGCGCGGCCATCATCGAAGCGCGCGGCCTGTCGTCCGCCGCATCGGCTGCCAACGCCGCCATCGACCACATGCGCGACTGGGCGCTGGGCTCCAACGGCAAGTGGGTCACGATGGGCATCCCGTCGGACGGCTGGTACGACATTCCGAAGGACACGATGTTCGGCTTCCCGGTCACGACCGAGAACGGCGAGTACAAGGTCGTCGAAGGCCTGGCCATCGATGAGTTCAGCCGCGAGCGCATCAACGTCACGCTGAAGGAACTGCAGGAAGAGCAGGAAGGCGTGAAGCACCTGCTGTGAGCGCCTGAGGGGCTTGGCATCCAGCAAGCCCCCTCGGCATCGAAGGCACAAGAAGCCGGCCCACAATGTGGCCGGCTTTTTCATTTCCACTGTCCATCCATTGACGACGAGTCCGCCCATGCAGTCCACCAAGGTCCATCCGCGCGAAGCGCTGTTCGATTCCGCCGAAGCCGCACCGCAGCTCCCGGTGTGCGACCACTACGCCGGCGTCGAGGCGCGCATGCGCAAGAGCCTCGCACTGCAGGAGGAGATGGGCCCGGTCTTCGACATCACGCTCGACTGCGAGGACGGTGCGCCCATCGGCGGCGAGCTCGAGCATGCGCAGCTCGTGGCCGAGCTCGCGATGTCACCTGCCAACAAGTTCGAACGTGTCGGCGCCCGCTTGCACCCGGTGGACCACCCCGCTTTCGAGCAGGATCTGGACACGCTCATCGGCCGCGCCGGCTCGCGCCTCGCGTACCTGATGGTGCCCAAGCCGCGCGACTTCGCCGACGTCAAGCGCGCCTGCGACGAGATCGACCACTTCATCCGCGTGCATCCGGGCAGCAGGCACCTGCCCATCCACTTTCTCATCGAGACGCATGGCGCCTTGCGCGAGGTCGACGCCATCGCCGCGCATCCGCGGGTCGAGTCACTGTCCTTCGGCCTGATGGATTTCGTGTCCGCGCACCGCGGCGCGATCCCCTCGCAAGGCATGAGCGCGAAGGGGCAGTTCACGCATCCGCTGGTGCTGCGCGCCAAGATCGAGATCGCGGCTGCCTGCCATGCGCACTTGAAGACGCCGTCGCATTGCGTCGTCACCGAGTTCAGCGACAAGCGCGCCATCCAGGAAGCCGCCACGCAGGCCTCGCGCGAGCTGGGCTACACCCGCATGTGGAGCATCCACCCGAACCAGATCGAACCCATCGTGGATGCTTTCGCGCCGACCGCCGCCGAGGTGGACTTGGCGATGGAGATCATCACGCAGGCCCAGGACGCCGACTGGGCGCCCATCCGCCATCGGGACACGCTGCATGACCGGGCAAGCTACCGGTACTTCTGGCACGTGCTGGAGCGCGCGAATCGCACAGGCCAGGCGCTTCCGGCGTCCGTGCGGGAGGCGTTCTTCGCCTGAGTTGTCGGCGGGCAGCCCCGCATCTGCAACAAATTGTTTCCATAGTTTTTCCGCGCGCCGCGGTGCCAAAGCGGTGCTGTTTCGCGAAAACAAGGGTTCTCCCGAATCCACGGATGAGCTGCCCGTGATTTCGGTCACGCGCCGTCTGCACTGCGCAGCCCGCCGTCATCTCCCATGGATGAGCCGCGCTTACGCACTCTGTTTCAAGGGTCGGAGCGCCGCGGACCAACACTTCCGCGTGGCCTTGCCGTATCGAGGCCTGTCTTCCAATCGAGGAGCCTCATTCCATGAAACATCACGTCGTCGGGACCGCCATCGCAGCCCTTGTTCTCTCCCTTTCCGCCAGCGTCGCCCTGGCCGCCACCAAGGCTGCCAAGCCGGCGGCCAAGCACCAGCCGGCCGCCACCAAGACCGAAGCAGCTGACACCAGCGCCGCGGTCAGCCAGACGCAACTGGACATCGCCCAGCGCGTGCTCACGGGCGAGGCGCAGTGCGAGATGAACCAGCACGTCAGCCTGCATCCCATCGAAGGCAAGCCCGGCTACTTCAAGCTCGGCTTCAAGAACGCGAGCTACACGATGACGCCGGAGGAAACCACCACCGGCGCCGTTCGCCTGGAAGACAAGAAGGCGGGCGTGGTGTGGGTCCAGATCCCCGCCAAGTCGATGCTCCTGAACAGCAAGGCCGGCCAGCGCATGGTCGACGGCTGCACACAGTCCTCTCAACGCGTCGCGAGCAACTGAGCCCCCAGTCGCTAACGCTCCTGCCCCCAAGGGGCGCCACCCAGCGGACCGGCGGAGCCGGATCCGCGGGCGTGGCTTGAGGGAGCGCTTCGCTACGCTCGCGCGGAGGGCGGCACCTGATGGTCGGCATGTGCCGCCGGCGTGGATTGCTTCTTGAGTACGCACGGGTTGGTATGTATACTTCATGCATACCGAATCTGGAGCCACGCACATGGAAGCCACCGTCGCCGAACGCGGCCAGATCACCCTTCCCAAGGCGGTGCGTGACGCCCTCGGCCTGACCAAGGGTACCCTCCTCAAGGTCGAACTCGACGGCAGCCGGATCATCCTGCGCAAGAACGTCGACGACGCCATCTCCCGCGTGCGCGGCAAGTTCAAGCTCGACGGCTTCGAGTCCGCCGACGACGCCGTGCGCGACGCGCGCGGCCACACCAAGTGATCGCCGTCGACTCCTCCGTCATCGTCGACCTTCTGGCCGATTCCGACCACGCCGACGCCTGCGAGGCCGCGCTGCGTGAAGCACTTGCGCGCGGTCCGGTCGTCGTGTGCGACGTCGTGGTGGCCGAGATCTGCAGCTCCCTGCACGATGGCGACCAGGCCATGCAGGCGCTCGAGGACATGGGCATCACCTACAGCCCGCTCGAACAGAAATCCGCCCTGCGCGCCGGCGAGATGCAGCGCCGCTACCGGGGCAAGTCGGGCGAACGCGCCCGCAGCGCCCAGGACTTCCTCGTCGGCGCCCATGCCTTGCTTCAATGCAACGCGCTCATCACGCGCGATGCCGGCTTCTTCCGCGACTACTTCAAAGGTCTGAAGGTCATCGTTCCGACGGCGTCCTGACCCGTTTTCACCCGCCCTCACTGAAAGCTCACCATGCTCAACGCCTACCGCCAACATGTCGCCGAACGCGCCGCGCTCGGCATCCCGCCCCTGCCCCTGTCCGCCCAGCAAACCGGTGAGCTGATCGAGCTGCTGAAGGCACCGCCCGCGGGCGAAGAAGCGACGCTCGTCGACCTCATCACCAACCGCGTGCCCGCCGGCGTGGACGACGCCGCCAAGGTCAAGGCCAGCTACCTCGCCGCCGTGGCCCACGGCACCGAGGTGTCGCCGCTGATCAGCCGCACCAAGGCCACCGAGCTCCTGGGCACCATGCTCGGCGGCTACAACATCAGCCCGCTGATCGAGCTGCTGGCCGACGCCACCGTGGGGGCCGTCGCGGCCGAGGGCCTCAAGAAGACGCTGCTGATGTTCGACCAGTTCCACGACGTGAAGGAACTGGCCGACGCCGGCAATGCGAACGCCAAGGCCGTCATCCAGAGCTGGGCCGACGCCGAGTGGTTCACCACCCGCCCCGAAGTGCCGCAAAGCCTCACCGTCACCATCCTCAAGGTGACCGGCGAGACCAACACCGACGACCTGTCGCCCGCGCCCGACGCATGGAGCCGCCCGGACATCCCGCTGCATGCACTGGCCATGCTCAAGAACGCCCGCCCCGGCATCACGCCGGAAGAAGACGGCAAGCGCGGCCCGGTGAAGTTCATCGAATCGCTGCGCGCCAAGGGCAACCTCGTGGCCTACGTGGGCGACGTGGTGGGCACGGGATCGAGCCGCAAGTCGGCCACCAACTCGGTGCTGTGGTTCACGGGTGAAGACATCCCGTTCATCCCGAACAAGCGTTTCGGCGGCGTGTGCCTGGGCGCCAAGATCGCCCCGATCTTCTACAACACCATGGAAGACGCCGGCGCCCTGCCGATCGAGCTGGACGTGAGCCAGATGAACATGGGCGACGTGGTCGAGCTGCGTCCGTACGAGGGCCGTGCGCTCAAGGACGGCAAGGTCATCGCCGAGTTCAAGGTCAAGAGCGACGTGCTCTTCGACGAAGTGCGCGCCGGCGGTCGCATTCCGCTGATCATCGGCCGCGGCCTCACCGCCAAGGCGCGTGAAGCACTGGGCCTGCCGCCCTCCACCCTCTTCCGCCTGCCGCAGAACCCGGCCGACACCAAGAAGGGCTTCAGCCTTGCGCAGAAGATGGTCGGCCGCGCCTGCGGCCTGCCCGAAGTGCATGGGCAACAGCAGGGCGTGCGCCCCGGCACGTACTGCGAGCCGCGCATGACGTCCGTGGGTTCGCAAGACACCACCGGCCCGATGACGCGCGACGAGCTGAAGGACCTGGCCTGCCTCGGCTTCTCGGCCGACCTGGTGATGCAGTCCTTCTGCCACACCGCCGCCTACCCGAAGCCCGTGGACGTGAAGATGCACCACGAGCTGCCCGAGTTCATCAGCACCCGCGGCGGCATTGCGCTGCGCCCGGGCGACGGCGTGATCCACAGCTGGCTCAACCGCTTCCTGCTGCCCGACACCGTGGGCACGGGCGGCGACAGCCACACCCGCTTCCCGATCGGCATCAGCTTCCCCGCGGGCTCCGGCCTCGTGGCCTTTGCCGCCGCCACCGGCGTGATGCCGCTGGACATGCCCGAGAGCGTGCTGGTGCGCTTCAAGGGCAAGATGCAGCCGGGCGTCACGCTACGTGACCTGGTCAACGCGATCCCGCTGTACGCCATCAAGCAGGGCCTGCTGACGGTCGAGAAGAAGGGCAAGAAGAACATCTTCTCGGGTCGCATCCTCGAGATCGAAGGCCTGCCCGACCTGAAGGTGGAGCAAGCCTTCGAGCTCTCCGACGCGTCGGCCGAGCGCAGCGCCGCCGGCTGCACGGTGCACCTGAACAAGGAACCGATCATCGAGTACATCAACAGCAACATCACGCTGATGAAGTGGATGATCGCCGAGGGCTACGCCGACGCCCGCACGCTGCAGCGCCGCATCGCCGCGCAAGAAGCGTGGCTGGCCGATCCCAAGCTGCTCAAGGGCGATGCCGACGCCGAATACGCCGCCGTCATCGAGATCGACCTGGCCGACGTGCACGAGCCCATCGTGGCCTGCCCGAACGACCCGGACGACGTGAAGACGCTGTCGGAGGTGGCCGGCGCGACCATCGACGAAGTCTTCATCGGTTCGTGCATGACCAACATCGGCCACTTCCGCGCGGCATCCAAGCTGCTCGAAGGCAAGCGCGACATCCCCGTGAAGCTGTGGGTCGCCCCGCCCACCAAGATGGACGCCAAGCAGCTTACCGAGGAAGGCCACTACGGCGTGCTGGGCACCGCCGGCGCCCGCATGGAAATGCCCGGCTGCTCGCTGTGCATGGGCAACCAGGCGCAGGTCAAGGAAGGCGCCACGGTGTTTTCCACGAGCACCCGCAACTTCCCCAACCGCCTCGGCAAGAACAGCAACGTCTACCTCGGCTCCGCCGAACTCGCCGCCATCTGCTCACGCCTGGGCCGCATCCCGACCAAGGACGAATACATGGCCGACATCGGCGTCATCAACAAGGATGGCGACAAGATCTACAAGTACATGAACTTCGACCAGATCAAGGACTTCGCGAACGTAGCCGCCACAGTCACGGCATAACGCCACACCTTGATCAAAAGGGGCGCCACCGGCGCCCCTTTTTCAATGGCCCACAAGAGCAAGCGCAGCGAAGCGCCAATCAAGCCACGCCCGCGGATCCGGCGCCGCCGGTCCGCCAGGCGGCGCCCCTTGGGGGCAGGAGCGGAGCGACTGGGGGGCCCAATTCTGGTACAACTTCCCCACCAAGCGCGCGCCGCAACAAAGCGGCGTGCCGCAACAGGGGGCACTGCCGATGAAGTCACGATTGCCGACGGATTCGAGCCGTCGCCAACGTCTTCGCATGTTGTGGCTCGTTGCAGGGCTCTGGAGTGCGCTTGTCGTCGCACTGGCCACGTGGTTCGTCAACGACCGATTGCGCGAACACCGCGCGCAGCTGCTGTCCAACAGCGCCGTTCGCCTGGACGGGGTGCGCGACTCGCTGAATCTCACCTTCCGGCAGCTTGCCGCACTGCCTCGCAACGTCTCGCACCGCCCGGGCGTCATCGAGTTCCTCGCCGGCCAGAACGCGCCCAACACCATCGGCTTCAACGATGCGCAACGCACCGCGCTGCGCGACACGCTGCTGGAGGACCCCAAGGTGCGGGCCTCGAATGCGCTGCTTGACCAGCTCGTGGCGGACTTCGGCCTGCCGCTGGCGCTCTTGATCGACAGCCGGGGCACGACGGTGAGCAACGGCATCGCCGACAAGAAGGCCCAGCCCAGCGCGCTGGGCGGCAACCTCGCGCAGCGCGAATACTTTCTCGAGGCGATGAAGAACGGCGAATCCTCGCAGTTCCTGCTGGGGCGCTACAGCCGCGTGGCCGGCTTCTACTTCGCCCACCGCGTCGAGCACGAGGGCCGGGTGCTGGGCGTGGCGGTCATCAAGCAGGACACCGACTCCCTCAACCGCCTGCTGTCCGACAGCGAGGGCAGCCTCATCTGCGTGACCGATGCGAACGGCGTGGTGGTGCTGGGCAATCGTCCGATCACGCTGCTGCAGCGCATGCCCGACCCGCAGGCGCAGACGCCCAAGGACTGGCTCGCCATCTACCAGCGCGTGCCCGAGACGCTGCGCTGGGCCATCTCCAGCACCCGCATCGGCAACCAGGATGCGATGACGGCCGAATGGCGCGGCATGCGACACCTCGCGTTGGCCGCGCCCCTGGGCGACCGGCCCTTCAAGGTGTGGATCCTCACGCCGCTGAACACCGAGCCGGCACTGGTGATCACCTCCATCGCCGGCGCGGTGGGCGCGTGGCTGCTGGGTAGCGTGTTCATCTGGTTCGGCTGGCGGCGCCTCGAGTGGGCCAAGGCCGCACTGCAGGCCAAGAGCGACCTGCTGGACATGGCGCACGCACTGCCGCTCACCGTCTTCCGCTACCACCAGCCGCCAAGCGGCCCCGGGCACTTCTCCTTCATCGGCCGCGGCGTGCAGGAACTCTTCGGCGTCGAGGAGGAAAAGCTCGAACAGGACCCGACCCTCCCCTGGCGGCTCGCGATGCACCAGACGGCGCCGCCCACGCAGCCCACCGAATTCCCCGTGCGACAGCAGGACCGCATCGTGTGGGTGCTGGCGCACAGCACGCCGATGGCGCTGGCCGACGGCAGCATGGTCTACAACGGCTACTGGCTGGACATCTCCGCGCGGCGCGAGGCGGAGCTGCGCTTCGCCGCGCTCTTCGAGCATGCGCCCACCGGCTACCTCTTCTTCGACCGCAAGCGTGGCGTCACCCACTGCAACCCGGCCAGCCTGAAGATGTTCGGCATCACGGACCCGAAATCGCTGCTCGGCCGGCACGTGTGGTTCGCGGGCCTGTCGCCGCCCATGCAGCCGGGCGACCAGGCCAGCCGTGCCCGCGTGACGGAGCTGATGAACCAGCACATGCAGTCGCACCAGCGCGTGCAGAACTTCGAGTGGCGCTTCCGCCGCATCGACGGCAGCACCTTCGACGCGGAGGTGACCGTCGTGGCACTGGACTGGGAGGGCGAGCCGCAGTTCTGCGCGGTGGTGCGCGACATCACCGCGCGCAAGCAGGCCGAGGAGGCGATGCAGCAGGCACGCGCATCGGCCGAAGCGGCCAGCCAGACCAAGTCGAGCTTCCTCGCCAACATGTCGCACGAGTTGCGCACGCCCATGAACGCCATCATCGGCATGACGCACCTGGCGCTGGAAGACGGCCTGCCGCCACGCCAGCGCGACTACGTCGAGAAGGCGCACGAGTCGGCGCGCAACCTGCTGCAGATCCTCAACGACATCCTGGACGTGTCGAAGATCGAGGCCGGCCACATGGCGATCGAGCAGGTGGAGTTCGAGCTTGGCTCGGTGGTGGGCGAGATGGCGGACGTGCTCGGGTTGAAGGCCGACGAGAAAGGCCTGCAACTGCTCTTCAGCGCCGGCCCCGACCTGCCGACACGGCTGGTGGGCGACCCGACGCGGCTGCGGCAGGTGCTCGTGAACTTGGGCAGCAATGCCGTGAAGTTCACCGACTCGGGGGAGGTGCTGGTACGGCTGGAGCTCGGCGCGGGCGAGCCGACGGAGGACGGGCGCATCGAGCTGCATTGCTTCGTGCGCGACACCGGCATGGGTTTGTCCACCGAGCAGATCTCGCGCCTCTTCCAGCCCTTCATGCAGGCCGACAGCTCGACCACGCGACGCTATGGCGGCACGGGGCTCGGCCTCGTGATCTGCCGGCAGTTGGTGGAGCGCATGGGCGGACGGCTGTGGGTGGACAGCGAACCGGGGCGCGGCAGCACCTTCCACTTCACCGCGCGTTTCGGCCGGTGCCCGGCACCGGCCGAAGGCAAGCCCTCGGCCGAGCCGGAAGGCCTGATGGCGAAGATGCTGGCAAGCGGCGGAAGGCCGGTGCGCGCCGAGCGCACCGGCAATCGCGTGTCCTCGTCACGACCGCGGGAGACCGCGCCCGAGCTCAACGAGAAGGTGCGTGACCGCCTGGCCGGCGCGCGCATCCTGCTGGTCGAAGACCACCCGCTGAACCAGGAGCTCGCGGCCGAGCTGCTGCGCCGCGCATCCATGGACGTGGTGCTGGCCCAGAACGGCAAGGAGGCCCTGCAGCGCCTGGCCGAGGACGGCCCCTTCGACGGCGTGCTCATGGATTGCCAGATGCCGGTGATGGACGGCTACACCGCCACGCGGCGCCTGCGCGCGGACCCGGCCTTCGCGAACCTGCCCGTCATCGCGATGACCGCCAGCGCGCTCGCCGAAGACCGCGACCGGGCGCTGGCCAGCGGCATGAACGCCCACATCGCCAAGCCCTTGAACGTGGCGCAGATGCTGGCCACGATGTCCGAATGGATCAGCTCCAGCCGCACCAACCCGGCGCCGCTGGAGCCCACGCCCGTCACCGACTGGACGCCGCTGCCGGCCGCCGGCCCGATCGACGCCGAGGACGGCCTTGCACGCTGCCTGGGCAAGCCGCACCTTTACCGGCGCATCCTGCGCGGCTTCAGGGACGCCAACCTCGACTATCCGGCGCAAGTGGTGCGCTCCTATGCGGACGGCCACTGGGACGACGCGGTGCGCCGCACGCACGACCTCAAGGGCCTGGCCGGCACGATTGGTGCTCATGGCCTGCACCACTTGTCCGAGGCCCTGCAGGCGGCTCTCGCCAGCCGCGACCGGCTCGCCGTGAGCGACCTGCTGCCCAAGGTCAAGGTCGAGCTGAAGACGGTGCTGGAAGAAATCGAACGCATGGTCACCAGCGAATGAGCCTGCCGACGTGTGGGCATGGGCGCTTGCCACAATAATCCGACGCTGCCGCCGCAGTCCCCGGTCCCTTTCGAAAAACGACGCCACACGAGGTCCGCGCCCATGCCCAACCAACTGTCCAGACACGCCTTCGCGACCACGCTCAAGACCTTCGAGACCGCCTCGGGCCGAGAGGGCCGCTACTTCTCGCTGCCCGAGCTGGCCAAGACCTACCCCAACATCCCGCGGCTGCCGGTGTCCATCCGCATCGTGCTGGAGAGCGTGCTGCGCAACTGCGACGGCAAGAAGGTGACGTCCGAGCACGTGGCCGAGCTTGCCAACTGGAAGCCCGCGGCACCGCGCACCGACGAGATCCCCTTCGTCGTGGCCCGCGTGGTGCTGCAGGATTTCACCGGCGTGCCGCTGCTGGCCGACCTGGGCGCCATGCGCAGCGTGGCCGCCGACATGAAGAAGAACCCCAAGACCATCGAGCCGCTGGTGCCGGTGGACCTGGTGGTGGACCACTCGGTGATGGTGGACTACTACGGCACCAAGGACGCGCTCGACCTCAACATGAAGCTCGAATTCCAGCGCAACCAGGAGCGCTATGAATTCATGAAGTGGGGCATGCAGGCCTTCGACACCTTCGGCGTCGTGCCCCCGGGCTTCGGCATCGTGCACCAGGTGAACCTCGAGTACCTCGCGCGCGGCGTGCACCGCACGGAAGACAAGGTCTACTACCCCGACACGCTCGTGGGCACCGACAGCCACACGACGATGATCAACGGCATCGGCGTGGTCGGCTGGGGCGTGGGCGGCATCGAGGCCGAGGCCGGCATGCTGGGGCAACCGGTGTACTTCCTCACGCCCGACGTGGTGGGCTTCGAGCTCACCGGCCGCCTGCGCGAAGGAGTGACGGCCACTGACCTCGTGCTCACCGTGACCGAGATCCTGCGGCGCGAGAAGGTCGTGGGCAAATTCGTCGAATTCTTCGGCGAAGGCACGCGCAGCCTGGCCGTGCCCGACCGCGCGACCATCGCCAACATGGCGCCTGAGTACGGTGCCACGATGGGCTTCTTCCCGGTCGACGAACGCACCATCGACTACTTCCGCGGCACCGGCCGCACGGCCAAGGAGATCGAAGCCTTCGAGGCCTACTTCCGCGCGCAGAACCTCTTCGGCGTGGCACAGGCCGGCGAGATCGACTACACGCAGGTGGTGAGCCTGGACCTGGGCACTGTCGCACCCAGCCTGGCCGGCCCCAAGCGTCCGCAGGACCGCATCGAGCTCGGCAACGTGAAGACGCAGTTCGCGTCGCTCTTTTCCAAGCCGCCGGCGGAGAACGGCTTCAACCAGCCGGCCGACAAGCTGCCCCAGCAGTTCGCCACCGCCGACGGCATTCCCATCAAGAACGGCGACGTGCTGATCGCCGCCATCACGTCCTGCACCAACACTTCCAACCCCGGCGTGCTGCTCGCCGCGGGGCTGCTGGCGAAGAAGGCCGTGCAAGCGGGCCTCACGGTCAAGAAGCACATCAAGACCTCGCTCGCCCCCGGCTCGCGCATCGTGACCGACTATCTCGAGAAGGCGGGGCTGCTGCCCTACCTCGAACAACTGGGCTTCACGGTGGCGGCCTACGGCTGCACCACCTGCATCGGCAACGCCGGCGACCTGACGCTCGAGATCAACGAAGCCATCGTCAAGAACGACCTCGTATGCGCGGCGGTGCTCTCGGGCAACCGCAACTTCGAAGCGCGCATCCACCCCAACCTCAAGGCCAACTTCCTCGCGAGCCCGCCGCTCGTGGTGGCCTATGCCATCGCCGGCACCGTCACGCGCGACCTGATGACCGAGCCGGTGGGCCAGGGCACCGACGGCCGCGACATCTACCTCGGCGACATCTGGCCGTCGAGCGACGAGATCTACGCGCTCATGAAGTACGCGATGAACGCCAAGACCTTCAAGGACAACTACGAGAAGGTGGCAAGCGACCCGGGCAAGCTGTGGAAGCGCATCAACGGCGTGACGGGCCAAGTCTACAACTGGCCCTCGTCCACCTACATCGCCCGCCCGCCCTTCTTCGACGGCTTCACCATGGAGCCGGCGGTGCAGGACGTGGGCGTGAAGGGCGCGCGCGCAATGGCGCTCTTCGGCGACTCCATCACCACCGACCACATCTCGCCGGCCGGCGCCATCAAGGAAGCCTCGCCCGCGGGCCAGTGGCTCAAGGCGCACGGCGTGCAGAAGGCCGACTTCAACTCCTACGGCTCGCGCCGCGGCCACCACGAAGTGATGATGCGCGGCACCTTCGCCAACGTGCGCATCAAGAACCTGATGATCCCGCCCGGCGCCGACGGCAGCCGCGAGGAAGGCGGCCTGACGCTCTACCAGCCCGGCGGCGAGAAGATGTTCATCTACGACGCGGCGATGAAGTACATCGGCGAGGGCGTGCCCACCATCATCTTCGGCGGCGAGGAATACGGCACCGGCTCATCGCGCGACTGGGCCGCCAAGGGCACGCAGCTGCTGGGCGTGAAGGCCGTCGTGGCGCGCAGCTTCGAGCGCATCCACCGCAGCAACCTCGTGGGCATGGGCGTGCTGCCGCTGCAGTTCAAGGGCGCCGACAGCTGGCAGACGCTGGGCATCAAGGGCGACGAGACCTTCGACATCGAGCTCGACTCGCACATCAAGCCGCAGCAGGACGCGGTGCTGGTGATCACGTCCGCGGATGGTTCGCAAAAGCGGGTGACGCTGACGCTGCGGATCGATACGCCGATCGAGGTGGATTACTACAAGCACGGCGGCATCCTGCCGTTCGTGCTGAGGCAGCTATTGGCGGCTTGAAATAGGGCCCCCCAGTCGCTGGCGCTCCTGCCCCCGAGGGGCGCCACCCAGCGGGCCGGCGGAGCCGGTCCCGCGGGCGTGGCTTGGGGGCGCGTCGCTTCGCTTGCTTGATGGGTTGGCTAGTCGACGGGGTGGGCTTTGAAGGTGTCAGTGGTGAAGCCCACCGTCACCGTGCCGTCCGGCCACTCGACCACCGGTCGCTTGATGAGGCTCGAATGCGCGAGCATCGCGTCGCGCGCCGAGGCCGCGTCCGTCACGCCGGCCTTGGTGGCCTCGTCGAGCTTGCGCCAGGTCGTGCCCTGGCGGTTGAGCAAAGTTTCCCAGCCGACCTGCTTCATCCACTGCTCCATGCGGTCGCTGGGCACGCCGTTCTTCTTGAAGTCGTGGAAGCGGTGTTCGATGCCGCGGTCCTCGAGCCAGGCGCGTGCGCGCTTGACGCTGTCGCAGTTGGGAATGCCGTACAGGATGGGTGAGCTCATTGCACGCCGAAGTTCTGGTAGTCGTCGCACAGCGGATCCGGACCGTAGCCGGTGTCCACCACTTTGCCGCCAGCGTCCAGGCCGACCTGGAACCACTTGCAGAAGGGCCCATCGTAGCGGTAGGACCACAGCGTGCGGCCCTGCACCGGCAGTGCCCGCGAATCGGAAGGGTGACCGAGTGTGTACAGCACCTCGTCACGCGTCTCGCCGCTGCGCACCGTGTCGAAGCGGGGCTCCGTCAGCACCTGCTCCCAGCTCGCAAGCCGCCCCTGCGCATCGAAATCGAGCATGAAGGTGTGTTTGCCGTAAGGGCCGCGGGCGTATTCGACGCGTTCGCCGCCGGCGCGGGCATAGCGTGCGGTGGGCGCGCCGAGCGAGGCCGTCACTTCATCCATCGTCGCCCCGGTGCGCAGCGCCTGCGGGCCGTAGCTGGCGCAGCCGGCGAGGGCCGCGCCTGCCATGAGCGCAACACCAAAGGGCCGGAGAAAGATTCGGAAAGTCGACATGTTTGCGCGAGACTTCATGGGGTCCACCTTTTCTAGAATGCCTGCAGCCGCCCTGGCTTCCACGCCATTCATGATGCTCCCCTGCGACGCCTTTCTCAGCGCCCACGACGAGGGCATCCACGTCACCGACACGGGCTTTCACCGCCCGAAGTTCGACGCCGCCTACCTGCTCGTGGAGCACGGCCGCGCCGCTTTCATCGACACCGGCACCAACCATTCGGTTCCGCGCCTGCTGGCCTCGCTGGCTGCATTGGGCCTGGGCGTGGAGGATGTGGACTACGTCATCCCCACGCACGTCCACCTCGATCACGCCGGCGGCGCCGGGCTGCTGATGCAATCGCTGCCTCGCGCCCGGCTGGTGGTGCATCCACGCGGCGCGCGGCACATGATCGACCCGGGCGCCTTGATGGCCGGGGCGCTCGCGGTGTACGGGCAGGAGGAGCTGACGCGCTCGTACGGCGACGTCGTCGGCGTGAGCGAGGACCGCGTGATGACCACGCACGACGGCTTCACGCTGGATTTCGCCGGGCGCCCGCTGCTGTTCATCGACACGCCGGGCCATGCACGCCACCACCATTGCATCTGGGACGAACGCAGCCGAGGTTTCTTCACCGGCGACACCTTCGGCCTGTCCTACCGCGAGTTCGACAGCGCGCGCGGCGCCTTCCTCATCCCCACCACCACGCCGGTGCAGTTCGAGCCCGATGCGCTGCGTGCGTCGGTGGAACGCATGCTGGCCTTCGACCCGCGCTGGATGTACCTCACGCACTACGGCGCGGTGGGCGGGGTGCAGGCGCTCGGCCGGCAGTTCCTCGATACGCTGGATGCGGTGGTGGCGCTTGGCCATGCGGCGAGGCAGCACCCCGACCGCGATGGCGAACTGCGACGCGGGCTCGCGGCCCTGTACCTCGATCGGCTGCATGCGCATGGCGCCGCCATGACCGACAGCGATGCGCTGGCGCTGCTCGCGCTGGACATCGAACTCAACGCGCAGGGCATGGGCATCTGGCTCGATCGCCTTGATCGGCAACCCTGAAGAACAGCACACCAAAGGAGGCTCCCATGGGCACCGTTTACTTCAATCTTCAAGGCCAGGTGGCCGTCATCACCGGCGCGAGCCAGGGCATCGGCGCCGCCTGCGCCGAGCGCCTGAGCCGCGACGGTGCGGCCGTCGCGCTGTGGGACGTGGACGACGCGCGCGGACAGGCGCTGGCCGACCGGCTGGTGGAGGGCGGCGCACGCGCCATCTACGTGCATTGCAACGTGGCCTCGAAGGCCGAGGTCGATGCCGCCGTCGCGACGACGCTGGCCGCCTTCGGCCGCATGGACGCCCTGGTGAACAACGCCGGCATCTTCAAGGCCTCGGATTTCCTCGAGATCACCGAGGCCGACTGGGACGCGGTCATCGACGTCAACCTCAAGGGCTCCTTCCTCGTCGGCCAGGCGGTGGCGCGCGAGATGGTGAAGACGGGCGGCGGCGCCATCGTCAACATGAGCTCGGTCAACGGCGTGATGGCCATCCCGAGCATCGCCAGCTACAACGCCAGCAAGGGCGGCGTGAACCAGCTGACGCGGGTGATGGCGCTGTCGCTGGCCGACAAGAACATCCGCGTGAATGCCGTGGCGCCTGGCACCATCGCCACCGAGCTGGCGAAGAACGCGGTGCTGGGCAGCGACGAGGCCAAGGCGCGCATCATGAGCCGCACGCCGATGAAGCGCCTGGGTGAACCGGGCGAGATCGCCGACGTCACGGCCTTCCTGCTGAGCAGCGCGTCGAGTTACATGACGGGCGAGATCGTGTATGTGGATGGCGGGCGGCTGACGCTGAACTACACCGTGCCGGTCTGACCCCCCGACACCTCACCCCCTCCGGAGATGCGGCCCATGACTGACAAGACAAGCCTTCCTCCCCTCACCGGCGGCTGCCTCTGCGGCCAGGTGCGCTACGAAGCGCGGCCCGACCACCGCGAGGGCTACTACTGCCATTGCCGAATGTGCCAGCTGGCCTTCGGCAACGTGCGCGCGGCCTTCCTGAACCTGCGCAAGAGCGAGGTCACGTGGTTCACGCCGCCCACCTACTTCATCTCGTCGAAGATCGCGCGCCGCGGCTTCTGCGGGCGCTGCGGCACGCCGCTCAGCTTCGAGTTCAACGACTCGCTCAACATGGACCTGTCGGTGGGCAGCCTGGACGACCCGTCCGTGCTCACGCCAAAGTCGCACTACGCGGTCGAGTCGCGCGTCGCCAACTGGCATGTGGAGGACGGGCTGCCCGGCCATCGACTGGACGAGAACACCACCATCGCCAACCGTTGGAAATCCGCGTACGGCGAGGACGTGACGCCCGGCATCGAGGCGACGCGCGAGAAGCCCTGAGCCTTCAGGCGGCCACGGCCCGCGCCGGCAGCCGCGCCTCGCGGATCGGCAGGTGCACCAGCGCCGCGCCCACCGCCAGCACGATGTCGGCGTACCACATCCAGTCGTAGCTGCCGGTCCATTCGAAGGCCTTGCCGCCCAGCCACGCGCCGAGGAAGCCGCCCAGCTGGTGGGCCACCATCACGATGCCGAAGAGCGTGCCCATGTGCGCCGGCCCGAAGAGCTTGGCGACGAGGCCGGCCGTGGGCGGCACGGTGGAGAGGTACGTGAGGCCGATCACCGCCGCGAAGACCAGCATCACGGCCGGCGTCTTCGGCGTGAGCATGAAGACCAGCACCGCCAGGCCGCGCGCCGCATACACGAGCGACAGCAGCGACTTCATGCGCCAGCGGCCCACCGCCCAGCCCATGCTGAAGCTGCCCACGATGTTGAACAACCCAATGACCGACAGCGACCACGCGCCCAGTTCGGCGGGCAGCTGGCAGGCGACGACCACGCCCGGCAGGTGGGTGGCGATGAAGGCCACGTGGAATCCGCAGACGAAGAAGCCGGCGCACAGGAAGCGGTAGCTGGGCGTCGCCAGCGCGCGCTTGACGATGGCGCCGGTGCCCTCGCGAACGGTGCCCGCCGCTGCACTGGCGTTGGAGGAGCCGCGCAGGACCCAGGCCGCGGGCAGGGCCAGCAGCGACAGGGCCGCGAGGCTTTGCAAGGCCGCCACCCAGCCTGCCGCCTGCGTGATGGCGCCGGCGATGGGTGCGAAGACGAACTGCCCGAACGAGCCGCCCGCATTCACGATGCCGGTGGCAATGCCGCGCTTGTCGATGGGCACCAGCCGCGTGGTCGCCGCCATCAGCACCGATGGCCCGGCCATGCCCGCGCCGCCGGCCGAGAGCACGCCAATGGCAAGGATGAGCCCGAGCGTCGTATGCATGTAGGGCACGAGCGCCGTGCCGATGCCCACCAGCAGGATGCCCAGCACGAGCACGCGGCCCGCGCCGATGCGATCGGCCACCATGCCGGCCAGCGGCTGCGTGAGGCCCCACCACAGCTGGCCGAAGGCGAAGGCGAGGCTGATGCTCGCGATGCCCAGGCCGGTGGTGGTGTTGAGCGTGCCGACGAACAGGCCCATGGACTGCCGCGCGCCCATCGTGAGCGCGAAGGTGCCGGCCGCGGCGAGCAGCACCCAGAACAGGGTCGGCACGCCGCTGCGGGAGGTGGTGGGTGTGGCAATGGTTGGCACGCTGCTCATCAGGCTTGCTCCTCGTCATCGGCCGCGTCGAGCGTGGCCAGGCAATCGTCGATCAGTTGGTGAAGTGCGACCACGCGCTCGTCGCCCAGGCGGGCATTGAGCGCGAGCTGCGCCTGCTTCCAGGCGCGCTGGCCCTCGACGCGCTTCTCGCGGCCGAGGGCGGTGGCCTCGATGAGCCGGCTGCGCGCGTCGTCGCCAGGCCCCTGCGTGACCCAGCCTTGGGCGACCAAGGGCTGCAGGTTGCGAGTTAGCGTGGAGGCATCGATGCGCATGCGCGCCGCGAGCTCCGACGGCTTGAGCGGGCCCAGCAGCACGACGTGCGACAGCAGCGAGTACTGGGAGTTCTTCAGGCCGATCGGCGCGACGTAGGCGTCGTAGTGGCGGGTGACTGCCCGGCTCAGCTGGCGCAGCTTGAGGTTGGTGCAACCGCGCGGCGTGGCGGAAGTGGTGGCCGGCGCTTCAGTTGCCTCGGATCTTTGACTCATGCAGATCATTGTATCTACAATCATTGTAGATACAACCTTCAAGCCACCTCGCCCACCAAGGATTCACATGAGCGACCGACTTCCATCCCAGCACAGCAATGACACCCTCGCCCAGTGGCAGGCCGCCGACGAACAGATGCGCACGCGCATGAAGAACATCGGCCTCGGCACGCCCGAGCAATTCGCGGGCAAGACGGGCATGCAGATCTTCGAGGCCATGCTCGCCGGCGACATCCCGGTGCCGCCGATCAGCCGGACGCTGGACTTCATCCTCGTCGAAGCGCAGCCGGGCCGCGTGCAGTTCCAGGGCAAGCCGCAGTTCGCGCACTACAACCCGCTGGGCACGGTGCACGGCGGATGGATCGCCACCCTGCTCGATTCGGCGCTGGCCTGCGCGGTGCATACGCTGCTGCCCGAGGGCAAGACCTACACGACGCTGGAGCTCAAGGTGAACTACGTGAAGGCCGTGACCGAGCGCGTGCCGCTGGTGCGGGCCGTGGGCGAAATCATCCACAGCGGTGGGCGCATCGGCACGGCGCAAGGCAAGCTCGTGGGGCCCGATGGCACACTGTTCGCCCACGCCACCACCACCTGCATCATCCTGGATGCACGATGAAGCAATGAGACTCCTCCACACCATGCTCCGAGTGGGCGACCTTCAGCGTTCCATCCGCTTCTATACCGAGGTGATGGGCATGCAGCTGCTGCGCACGACCGAACGGCCCGACCAGAAGTACGACCTCGCCTTCGTCGGCTATGGCCGCAACCCGGAGCATGCGGAGATCGAGCTCACCTACAACTATGGCGTCGGCACCTACGAGCTGGGCTCGGCCTATGGCCACATCGCCATCGGCGTGCCGGACGTGGCGGCCACCTGCGCGGCGGTGCGCGAGAAGGCGCAGGCACTGGGCGGCGCGATCACGCGCGAGCCGGGGCCGGTCAAGGGCGGCACGACGGTGATCGCCTTCATCACCGACCCGGACGGGTACAAGATCGAATTGATCGAGCAGCGCGGCTAGGCTCCGCTGATCGCACAAAACATCAGGGGCGCCAACCGGCGCCCCTGTGCTTTTCTTGTCCGCTCCCTGTTCCCGCCCGCCCGTGTCCACCGGACAGGGCAGATTCTCAGCGGAGTTGCCGGCTCACGCATCCTTCATGTGCGGGACGCGCCACAGGCACGCGATGCAGAAGTCACGCGCGGCGCAACTGGGCCGTCTCTTGGGCGAGCCGCGTGATGCGCTTCCAGTCCTTCGCGTCGACCGCATCCGGTGGCGTGAGCCAAGAACCGCCGCACACCTTGACGTTGGGCAGCGCAAGGAACTGCGGCGCCGTCTCGGGCGTGATGCCGCCCGTCGGACAGAAGACCACGTCGTGGAAGGGGCCGGCCAGCGCCTTGAGCATGGGGATGCCGCCGGCCGCCGTGGCCGGGAAGAACTTGAGGAAGTAGTAGCCGTCGATGTTGGCCTGCATCACCTCGCTGCCGGTGGACACGCCGGGCAGCAGCGGCAGGCCGATGCTGTGGCAGGCCACGCCCACGTCGTGCACATAGCCCGGGCTCACCGCGAACTGGCAGCCGGCGTCCCTGGCGGCCTGCGCATCGGCCACGTTGCGAACCGTGCCGGCGCCGACGATGGCGCCGGGCACGTTGCGCGCGATGGCTTCCATCGCCTTGAGCGCGACAGGCGTGCGCAAGGTGACTTCGAGCACCTTCACGCCGCCGTCGACGAGGGCCTGCGCGAGCGGCACCGCATCTTCGAGGCGCTGGATGACGATGACCGGGATGACCGGGCCGAAGGTGGTGAGTTCAAGCGTGTTCATGGGAATGCGTGTCCTTGGTGGATGGCGTCGAAGCCGTGTCAGAGCCAGGTGACGGCGCCCTCTTCGGCCGTCAGCACGTTGCGCCGCATGCCGCCGAAGAGTTCGCGGCCGAGGCCGTGGGAGTTGATGTCGCGCTGCTCGTCGCTCAGCTGGGCCACCTCGCGCTTCGCCCATTCGGCGGCGTCGACCAGCGCGTTGAGCGTGCCGGCGACCGCATCGAGCCGGACCACGTCGCCGGTGCGCACCTTGCCGAGCGGCCCGCCTGCGAGCACCTCGGGGCTCACGTGGATGGCCGCCGGCACCTTGCCCGACGCACCGCTCATGCGGCCGTCGGTGACGAGCGCGACCTTGAAGCCCTTGCCCTGCAGGACCGCCAGCGGCGGCGTGAGCTTGTGCAGCTCGGGCATGCCGTCGGCGCGGGGGCCCTGGAAGCGCACGACGGCGATGAGATCACGCTCGAGCTCGCCGGCCTTGAAGGCGGCCAGCAGTTGTTCCTGCGTCTCGAAGACGATGGCAGGCGCCTCGATGATGTGGCGGTCTTCGGGCACGGCCGACACCTTGATCACCGAGCGGCCGAGGTTGCCGGTGAGCAGCTTGAGCCCGCCGGTCTCGCCGAAGGGCGCTGCCGCCGTGCGGACCACCGATTCGTCGGCGCTCTTCTCGGGCATGTCGACCCATTCGACACCCTCGCCCTTGGCCTTGGGCAGGCGCGCATAGGCGGCGATGCCGGACTCGGCGACCGCCGTCACGTCCGGGTGCATCACGCCGGACTTGAGCAGCTCGCGGATGACGAAGCCGGGACCACCGGCGTTCTGGAACTGGTTCACGTCGGCACTGCCGTTGGGGTACACCCGCGACAGCAGCGGCGTGACGTGCGACAGCTCGGAGAAATCGGTCCAGTCGATGAGGATGCCGGCGGCGCGAGCCACCGCCACCCAATGGATGAGGTGGTTGGTCGAGCCGCCCGTGGCCAGCAGCGCAACCATCGCGTTGACGATGACGCGCTCGTCCACCAGTTGGCCGATGGGCGTGAAGCGGCGGCCCTTGGTGATGGACAGCACCGTTCTCACCGACTCGCGCGTGAGTGCGTCGCGCAGGCCGTCGTGCGGGTGCACGAAGGCCGCACCCGGCACGTGCAGGCCCATGGCCTCGAGCAGCATCTGGTTGCTGTTCGCAGTGCCGTAGAAGGTGCAGGTGCCCGGGCCGTGGTAGGCAGCGGACTCGGCTTCCAGCAGCTTGTCGCGGCCGACGAGGCCTTGCGCGAACTGCTCTCGCACCTTCGCCTTGTCGTTGTTGGACAGGCCGCTGCTCATCGGGCCCGCGGGCACGAACACGCACGGCAGGTGGCCGAAGTGCAGCGCGCCGATGAGCAGGCCCGGCACGATCTTGTCGCAGATGCCCAGCAGCAGCGCCGCATCGAACACGTCGTGCGTGAGCGCGATGGCCGTGCTCATCGCGATGGTGTCGCGCGAGAAGAGGCTCAGCTCCATGCCCGGCAGGCCCTGGGTCACGCCGTCGCACATCGCAGGCGTGCCGCCGGCGACCTGCGCGGTGGCGCCTTGCTTGTGCGCCTCTTCGCGGATCAGCGAGGGGTAGCGTTCGTAGGGTTGATGGGCCGACAACATGTCGTTGTAGGCGGTGACGATGCCGATGTGCGGTGCGCGCTCGGCGACGATGCGCAGCTTGTCGTCGGACGGCATGGCCGCGAAGGCGTGGGCCACGTTGGCGCAGCCCATGCGGTCGCTGCCGCGCGGCCGGTTGATGCCTTGTTCGACGCGGGCCAGGTAGGCCTCGCGCGTGCGGGCGCTGCGATCGCGGATGCGCCGGGTGACGTCGGTGACAGTGCTTTTCATGGTGTCTTCGAATGCCTTGAGGAGGGCGGTACGAGAGGATGGTCTGGCGATGTAACTCGAAGATCGATTGTGAAGTAACTTGATTACATCGTCAAAACTTTGTGCCGGACGTGGGCACCCATTCGGCCCGTCCGCTGTTGATGCTCCATCGACCGCGCAAGGCTTGGCGCGGCAATGCGTCGCCGAGGTCGGCCTGAGCGATGTCGATCCCGAGATCCGCATCGAGTGTGCGAAATGCGGGCAAGTCCATGAGCACTCTGCCCGAGGCCGGCGGCTTGGCCGGCAGCTCGGCCATGTCGCGCCACGAGAGCCACGCGCCTTCGACCCGGCCCGTGAGCCGCGCGGGCCAGCGGCCCCTGTCGAGGTCGAGCTTTGCGCTGAGATCGCTCGTGCCCAGGCGCAGGCGATCGACGCCGAGGTGCCACGCGCGGCCGCTGTTGCTCACCTCTCCCGCCGCGCGGAAGGGTGCGCGTGGAGCAAGCCGCACATCGATGAGCTGCGCGATCGTGGAGAGCGAGCTGCCCTCGGCGTCGAAGCGTGACACCAGGCCGTTGAGCGTCAGGGCGTCGATGGCGCTTCCCTGCAGGGCCACATGCGTGTCGCCGATGGTCGCGTCGACGTGCAGCGGCACGCGGTCGCCGTCGGCCTCGCGGTCGATCCAGGGCATGGGCCCGCTCGACTGCAGCACCACGGTGACGGGGTCCTTGTGCCAGGCCCCCTGCCCATTGCACGACAGCCCGCCCGACGATGCCGGTGCGGGCGCCGATGCCGGCTGCGGCGAACCTGCGTCGATCGACGGCTCCGCCGCACGGCATTCCACCGTCATGCGCAGCTCGGCCACCGCATCACTCCAGCGCAAGGTGCCGCCGTGCACTTTCAACTCGTCGAAGAGCGGGAACTGCATGGGACCCGTCTCGCGGGGCACGGAAGCGGACGCCGGCTGGAACTGCCAGGACGCACGGCCATCGGCCAGGCGCTCCACCTCGGCATCGAACTCGTCGGCCTCCAGCATGTGGATGCGCAGCGGCTGCGATTGCCACGCCCGCCAGAGGTCGCCGTAGTGGAAGGAGATGACGGCATCGCTCGCCCGGATCATGTGCGGCGACCGGCTCCAGGCGGGCGCGCCGATCTGCACCAGCGGCGCCTCGATGCGCACGCGGCCGAGCAGCCGCACAGCCACCGAGGCCGGCGTGTTGCCATCGATCGCGAAGCTGACCTTGCGATGCAGCGAGCCGGACAGCCAGCGCTGCATCGGCTCGGCCAGGAAGGGCCAGCCGAGGACTTCGAGCGTGGCGACGACAACCAGCGACACCGCGGCGGCGGCGCCCAGCACCGCGGGCCAGCGGCGATAGCGCGGGGTGATGGGAAGCGCGGCGGTGGTGTTCACGTGGAAGGCGGGCGTCCGGGGGCTTGCCCGGGCGCGTGCCCAGGCAGTCTGCCATGGTCCCCTTCGTGGGGCGAGTGCGACATCGGCCCGTGCCTTCTCCGGCTGTGGTCATGCTCCTACGAGCAGCCGGCGCGCGGGCGCGCTAGAGTGGGCGCCAATGACCTTGCATCCGTTGACGCACCCACGTCATCCTGCCAACCAGCTCGCGAAGATCCGCGCCGAATGGGGCGGCCACCAGGACCTGTGGGTGTTCGGCTATGCCTCACTGATCTGGCGCCCCGAGTTCGACGCCGTCGAGCAACGCCCCGCCACCGTCTACGGCTATCACCGCGCCTTGGAGATGCGCTCCACCATCAACCGCGGCACGCCCGAATGCTCGGGCCTGGTGTTCGCGCTGGTCTCGGGCGGCTCGTGCCGCGGCATCGCTTACCGGCTGGACCCGCAGCGGGCCAACGACGAACTCGATGCGCTGTGGGCGCGCGAGATGCCCACGGGCGTCTACGACCCGAAATGGCTGCCCTGCCGAACGCCGCAGGGCACCGTGCAAGCGTTGTCCTTCACGCTCAGCCGAAAGAGCCCGAGCCATGTGGGGCCCTTGACGGACGATGCCTTGATCGACATCTTCCGGCGCGCCTGCGGCAAGTACGGCACGACGCTGGACTACCTCCTGGGCACGGCGGCATCGCTGCGCGGCTGCGGCATCGTCGATCGCGAGATCGAGCGCCTGGTGGAACTCGCGCGCGAGAACGCGCTGACCGCGTAGCCGCGTGGGGCTGGCTCAGCGCGACACGGGTGCGGCCGCCGGCGCAGCGTACTGCTGGCGGACCATCTCGAGGTCGGCTTCGGTGTCGACGTCGACGAGCACGCCCGGGTCCGTGACTTCCACGCCGAACGCCGGGTAGCGCGCCACCAGGCGTTTCGCGCCTTCGTCGCCCGACAAGGTGACGAGCTCCGAATAGATTTCAGCGCCGAACCCGACCGGGTGCCCTCGCCGGCCACGATGCTGCGCATACGCCACCGGATGGTGCTCGAGCGCCGCCGCAACCGCCGTGATGCTGGCGGGCTGCACCATGGGCATGTCGCCCGGAAGCACCAGCCAGCCGGTGGCGTCGGGCCGCGCGGCAACACCTGTGGAAATGGAGTAGCCCATGCCCAGGGGCTGCGAGCCGGTGCCCACCGCGGGCAGGATCACCACGTCGCGCGACGCCACATAGCGCCGGGCCACGTCGGCCAGTGCATCGGTGGTGACGACGACCACTGGCAGGTGGCTCGCGATGGCATGGCGAAGCGTCGTGCCCAGCACGGTGGATGCACCCAGTTTCTGGGTGAGCTTGTGCCCCGGCGCGCCGAAACGAGAACCCGTTCCAGCTGCCAGGACGATCACCGCAGGCCGCGATTTCATCGATCCTCCAACCACTGCTTGTCCACCACTTCACATGCGCTTCGCGCGAACCCCGCACGTGCAAGGATGTGGTGCGTACAGGCTTTCAGCCAGAGGGCGTCTACTTAAGGCTTTATCCGTAAGCGTTATCTGGGGGTGGGATTTCACGCATTGGATAGACGCAAAGGCAGTTCGCGCATCGGGTTACCAGTGAGTTTCACGATGGCATTGGCAAATGCCGGCGCAAGCGGCGGCAGGCCCGGCTCGCCCATGCCTGTGGGCGGCTCGGTGCTCGGCACGGTGTAGACCTCGATGGCGGGCATCTGCGGCATCCGTGCCACCGTGTAATCACCGAAATTGCTCTGCTGCACGACGCCGTCCTTGAGCGTGATGGCTGAGCCCGGCAAGGTCGTGCCCAGCGCCATGAGTGCCGCGCCCTGGACCTGGGCTTCCACCGACAGCGGGTTTACCACGGTGTTGCAGTGGACGCCCGCCGTCACCTTGTGCAGCACGGGCTGGCCATCCTTGACCGAGGCCTCGACCACGTAGGCCACCACCGAGTTGAAGGATTCGTGCACCGCGACACCGAAGGCATGGCCCGCGGGCAAGGTCTTCTTGCCGTAACCCGACTTCGCAACCGCGAGATCGAGCGCTGCGCGATGGCGGGTGTGCTTTTCAGACAGCAATGAGCGGCGGTACTCGACGGGGTCCTTGCCTGCCTTGCGCGCGATCTCGTCGATCAAGGTCTCCATCACGAAAGCGGTGTGCGAGTGGCCCACCGAGCGCCACCACAGCACCGGCACATTGACCTTGGGGTGGTGGATCTCGAGCGCCAGCGGCACGTCGTAGGGCGTGTCGGCGACACCTTCCACCATCACGCTGTCCACGCCGTTCTTCACCATGAACTGCTCGAAGGGCGTGCCCATCAGGATGGACTGGCCGACGATGGTGTGCTTCCAGCCGAGCACCTTGCCTTGCTCGTCGAAGCCGATCTCCGCGCGGTGCACGTGCATCGGCCGGTAGTATCCGCCGCGGATGTCGTCCTCGCGGCTCCACACGATCTTCAGCGGCCCGGACTTGCCCGAGGCACGCCACGCCTTCACCACCGCCGCCGCCTCGACGAGGTAGTCGCTCGTCGGCACCGCACGCCGGCCGAAGCCGCCGCCGGCCATCATCGTCGTGAGCTGCACCTTGTCGGGCGTGATGCCCAACGCGGCCGCGATGTTGGCCTGGTCGATGGTCTGGAACTGCGAGCCCGCCGACACCTTGCAAGTGGCGCCGTCGAAATCGATGAGGCAGTTCAACGGCTCCATCGGCGCATGCGCGAGGTACGGGAATGTGTACTCGGCCGTGATCTTCTTCGGCGCGCCCGCGATCTTCGAGGTGTCGGCGTCGCGCACCTTGATACCGGGCTTGGTTGCGAGCTCGCGGTACTGCGCGAGCAGCTTGTCGCTGTCGGCCTTTTCCACCGCATCGGTGTTCCACAGCACCTGCAAGGCGTCGCGGCCCATCTTCGCGGGCCAGTACCCGTCGGCGATCACCGCCACGCCGGTGGCGCCACGGTCGAGCTTGACCTCGAGCACGTCGACCACGCCTTTCACGGCCTTGGCACGCGCGGCATCGATGCCCGCGGCCTTGCCGCCGAACACCGGCGGGTGCGCGATGAGCACGGTCTTCATGCCCTCGGCGCGCGCGTCGATGCCGAAGCCCTGGCGGCCGCTGCTCTTGGCCAGCGCATCGAGCCGCGTGGTCTTCTTGCCGATGATCTTGAAGTTCTTCGCGTCCTTCAGCGCCACCTTCTCGGGCACGGGCTGCTTCATCGCATCGCCGGCCAGCTCGCCGAAGGTGGCTTGCTTGCCACCCGCGCTCACGACGCCGTTGGCCACTTTGCACGCCGAGGGGTCAGCGCCGAAACGCTGCGCCGCGGCCGACACGAGCATGGCCCGCGTGCGCGCACCGAGCTCGCGGTACTGCTGCCACGAGTTGTGCACGGCGCTCGATCCGCCCGTCATCTGGATTCCGAAGCCCGGGTCCTTGTAGGCCTCGCCCGCGGGGGCAAGCTCGCCTCGCACCTTGCTCCAGTCGGCATCGAGCTCTTCGGCGACGAGCATGGGCAGGCCGGTGATCACGCCCTGGCCGAAGTCGAGGCGGTTGACCATCACCGTCACGATGCCGGCCTTGTCGATGGTGATGAAGGCCGCCGGGTTCTGCGACGGCTTCAGCGCCGTGCCGGACTCGGCCGCTGCTGCCTCGCCTGCGAAAAGCCCCAGCGCGAAGCCGGACGATGCGACACCCGAGGCGGCGCCCAGCTTGAGGAAGCTGCGGCGATCCAGCCCTGCCGGGGCCTGCCCACGCGAACCGCCCACCCGCGCCATCAGTTGTTCATAGCTCATGGTGTGCTCCCTTCAGGCCAGCAACTTGGCCGCGTCCTTGATGGCCACACGGATGCGCGCATAGGTGCCGCAGCGGCAGATGTTGCCGGCCATGGCGCCGTCGATGTCGGCATCGGTGGGCTTCTTGTTGCCGCGAAGCAGCGCGGTGGCGCTCATGATCTGCCCGCTCTGGCAGTAGCCGCATTGCGCCACGTCGTTGCGCACCCAGGCGGCCTGCACGGCCTTGCCGACCTTGTCGTCGGCGACCGCCTCGATGGTCGTGATCTTTTGTCCGGCCACCGCCGAGATCGGGGTGATGCAGCTGCGCACCGGCGCGCCGTTCAGATGCACCGTGCAGGCGCCGCACAGCGCCGCACCGCAGCCGAACTTGGTGCCGGTGAGTTGAAGGTGGTCTCGCAATGCCCAGAGCACGGGCGTGGACGGATCGGCATCGACGTTGACCGTCTTGCCATTCACAGTAAAGGTGGTCATGGAAGGTCTGCTCCTTGCGCGAAGGCGACGGTATACCGCTGATTCAATATCCTTGCAGGGCGTCGCGTCGTCACCGCGCCGCCATGGTTTCTATACTCGCCGCATGACGAACATCGCCGACCTCCGCAAGAGCTACGAACGCGCCGAACTCGACGAGCAGGCATCCGACGCGTCCCCGATGAAGCAGTTCGGCACCTGGTTCCAGCAGGCGCTGGATGCGCAGGTGCCCGAGCCCAACGCGATGACGCTCGCGACCGTCAACGACGACGGCCGGCCATCCACGCGCATCGTGCTCGTCAAGGGCTTCGACGATCGCGGCATCGCTTGGTACACCAACTATCAAAGCCGCAAGGGGCGCGAGCTGGCCACTCATCCGTTCGCTGCGCTGCAGTTCCATTGGGTCGAGCTCGAGCGCGTGGTGCGCATCGAAGGCCGCGTCGAGAAGGTCAGCGATGCAGAGTCGGATGCCTACTTCGCGACGCGCCCGCTGGATTCGCGCATCGGTGCCTGGGCCTCGCCGCAGAGCGAGGTGATTCCCTCGCGCGCGACGCTCGTCGCCAATGCCGCGAAGTACGGCGCCAAGTACCTGCTGAACCCGCCGCGCCCGCCGCACTGGGGCGGCTATCGGCTTGTTCCCGACATGTGGGAGTTCTGGCAGGGCCGCAAGTCGCGCCTGCATGACCGCCTGCGCTATCGGCTCGCCGACGACGGCAGCTGGATCAGGGAGCGGCTCGCGCCCTGACCCAGGTTGCCTAGGCGCCCTTGCGAACGCGCTCCGCGAAGGTCTTCCTGAACTTCTCCAACTTCGGCGCGACCACGAAGGCGCAGTAGCCCTGCCCTGGGTGGTTGGCGAAGTAGTGCTGGTGGTAGTCCTCGGCGCGGCTGTAGTTGGCCAGCGGCTTGAGCTCGGTGACCGCCTTGCCACCATGATGCGCGTTCACTTCATCGAGCACTTCACGCGCAACGCGCTCCTGCTCCGGCGTCTCGAAGTAGATGCCCGAGCGGTACTGCGTGCCCACGTCGTTGCCCTGGCGGTTGAGCGTGGTCGGGTCGTGGATGACGAAGAAGATCTCGAGGATGTCGCGCAGGCCGATCACCGACGGGTCGTAGCTCACGCGCACGACTTCCGCGTGGCCGGTGTTGCCGGTGCAGACCTGCTCGTAGCTCGGCCGATCCACCTGTCCGTTGCTGTAGCCCGATTCGACGGCGCTGACGCCTTCGACCTGTTCGTACACGGCTTCCAGGCACCAGAAACAGCCGCCGCCCAGGGTGATGGTTTCAATGGTTGCAGGCATCGATTGCTCCGGATTTTGTTCGGTTTGACGAGGGTGAAATGGGGATTCTCCGCGCGGGCGGCAAGCCCCCACACGCTTATCATCCCCCGATCCCCGTCTCGAAAGATGACACCATGAAGACCGCTTTTCAATGGGACGATGCGTTCCGCCTGGATGACCAGCTCAGCGACGAAGAACGGGCCGTGCGGGATGCCGCCCACCAGTACTGCCAGGACCGTCTCCAGCCCCGCGTGCTGATGGCCGCGCGCCACGAGAAGTTCGACCGCGAGATCATGAACGAGCTGGGCGAGCTGGGCATGCTCGGGTCCACCATCGAAGGCTACGGCTGCCCCGGCGTGAACCACGTGAGCTACGGCCTGGTGGCACGCGAGGTGGAGCGCGTGGACAGCGGCTACCGCAGTGCGATGAGCGTGCAGAGTTCGCTGGTGATGCACCCCATCCACGCCTATGGCGACGAGGCGCAACGCCAGAAGTACCTGCCGCGCCTGGCCACCGGCGAATGGGTCGGCTGCTTCGGCCTGACCGAGCCTAACCACGGCAGCGACCCGGCCAGCATGCTGAGCCGCGCCAAGCCGGTGGACGGCGGCTTCCGCCTTCGCGGCAACAAGATGTGGATCACCAATTCGCCCATCGCCGACGTGTTCGTGGTGTGGGCGAAGCTCGAGAACGCCGACGGCACGGTGGGCGGCCAGGAAGCCATCCGCGGCTTCATTCTTGAGAAGGGCATGCAGGGCCTGTCGGCGCCGAAGATCGAAGGCAAGATGAGCCTGCGCGCATCCATCACCGGCGAGATCGTGATGGACAACGTGTTCGTGCCGGCCGAGAACCTGCTGCCGAATGTGGCGGGCCTGAAGGGGCCGTTCGGCTGCCTGAACAAGGCGCGCTACGGCATCGCCTGGGGCGCCCTGGGCGCGGCGGAATTCTGTTGGCATGCGGCACGCCAGTACACGCTCGATCGCGTGCAGTTCGGCCGGCCGCTGGCGGCCAACCAGCTCATTCAGAAAAAGCTCGCTGACATGCAGACCGAGATCACGCTGGGCCTGCAAGGCTGCCTGCGCGTGGGCCGGTTGATCGATGAGGGCAAGTCGGCGCCGGAAATGATCTCGCTCATCAAGCGCAACAGCTGCGGCAAGGCGCTGGACATCGCCCGCACCGCACGCGACATGCATGGCGGCAACGGCATCCACGACGAATTCCACGTCATCCGCCACATGATCAACCTCGAGACGGTGAACACCTACGAGGGCACGCACGACGTGCATGCCCTCATCCTCGGGCGTGCTCAGACCGGCATCCCGGCATTTTCTTGAGCCCCCCAGTCGCTGCGCTCCTGCCCCCGAGGGGCGCCGCCTGGCGGGCCGGCAGAGCCGGTCCCGCGGGCGTGGCTTGGGGGGCGCTTCGCTGCGCTTGCTTGGGTTGCTTGCGGATGTGCGGTGACTAATTCCAGGCGTGCCGTGCGGTCAGCATGAGCATGACGGTGCGCGGCAGGGCCGGCTCGAAGTAGCGTTTGTTGGCGTCGTTGACGATGACTGAACCGGCGTAGTGGCGGTCGCCGGCGTTGTCGATGCGAAGCAGTTCCTTGAACTGCCATGCACCGCTGGTTTGCGCCAGGCCGGCACGCAGGTTCAGCACGGTGGCCGCGGGGGCGGCGTCGTCATTGATGTCGTTGACGAAGATGCGGCCGGTGTGCGCGATTTCGATCGCAGCGTGCAGGCCCTGCCAAGCGCTGCGCGGCGTCCACACCAGTTCCGCGAAGGCGGTGCGGTTCGGTGTGCCCGGCAGGCGGCTGCCCGCGGGCACAGGCACGGCGGATGGGCCGCTGCCGCTCACGAAGGTGTCGGCATAAACGGCCTTCAGCTGCGTGAAGCTCAGTGTCGTGCGCAGCGCGTCGCCCAGGGCTGCAGCGTAGGACGCCTCGATGCCTCGTCGCGTCGTGCGGCCCGCGTTCTTGTAGGTCGTACGGCCGCCGTTGTTGGTGTCGACGACGATCTCGTCGCTGGTGGCGATGTCGAAGACCGCCAGGTCCAGTCGCTGGTCGCGGGCAAGCTTCCATTTGACGCCGGCCTCCGCATGCCGGCTGCGCGATGAATGCAGGTCGGTGTTGAGCCCCGTGCCTGCGGACCGGTAGGCGAGCTCGGTGAAGGTGGGCGTCTCGAAGCCTCGGCCGAGGTTGGCATAGACATTCAGGTCGCTGCGCGCGCGCCATGCGAGACCGAGCACGGGGTTGGTGGCGCTGTAGTCGACGCCGCCGCTGTCGTCGGGATTGCCCGGCGCGATGAAGTGATCGGCGCTCCTGAACCGCACGCGGCTGTGGCGAGCGCCGGCGGTCAGCGTCCAGCCTGGCGTGACGCGCCAGACGGCCTGGGCAAGGAGATCGGCACTGCTCACCGTGTTGCGCTCGTCACGCTTGAGCTCGCCTTGCACGCCGCCATCGTTGACGTAGCCTTGCCGGTCCTCCCGCATGCGGTCGGCTTCGATGCCTGCCGTGAGCGTCAGCGATGGCGCCACGCGATGCTCGACCTGCGCCGCAACACCCGCGTAGGCACGCGAGAAGCGCACGATGCCGCCGCTGGACGTGGGCGCCGCCTGCGCGGACGGCGGCGTGGACAAGGCGTTGTCGAGATCGCGCCTGCCGGTGTATAGCCGTGCGCTGAGGGTGGTCTGCGGCGACAGCGAATGCTCCACGACCGTGCCGATCTGATGCTGCCTCACGCTCTTGCGCGCGTCCTGCGTCAGCGCGAGGGCCGGGGCCTGCCGCGGGTCCGCCTGCCACTGCGCGCGCGTGAGGCCGAGCGGATCGTGCGAGGTGGGTTGATCGAGCGCGTTGACCACGATGGACACGTGCGTGTCGGCGCCTACGTCTTTTCGCCAGCGTGCGTTGAGCTGGGCTCGCTTGGCATCGCTGTGCTGCCGATAGCCGTCGGTCTCGAACTGCGACGCATCGATGGTGAGCCCCTGGCCTTGCGACGAACCGGCGTAGCGCGCACCGAGCTTGCGCTGGCCGAACGACCCCACCGACAGGAAACCCGTGGCGGTGGGCACCGGCGGCTCGTCCTCGGTGAACACCTGCACCACGCCACCCGCGGCATTGCCATACAACTGCGCGAGCGGCCCGCGCAGCACCTCGATGCGCCCGGCCGAACTCAGCGCGATGCTCGATGCCTGGCCCTGCCCATCCGGCATGGTGGCCGGAATGCCATCGACGATGAGCCGCACGCCGCGGATACCGAAGGTCGATCGCGCACCGAAGCCGCGGATGGACAACTGCAGGTCTTGCGCGTAGTTCTGGCGATTGAGCACGCTGATGCCCGGCACGCGGTTGAGCGACTCGGAAAGATTCACCTGAGGGCCCGCATCCTCGATGGTCTCGCGCGTGAGACCGGAGATGGCCGCCGGCGCGTCGAAGGAGGGCTGCCGGCTGCGCTGCGCGCTCACCACGACCGGGTCGAGCAGCACGACGGGATCGAGGGTCTGCGCTTGCACCCGTGTTGCGCCGGCCGCGATGGCGATGCACGCGGCGACAGCGCAAGGCGAGGCACGGGTCACGGCTCGCCGTCCCAGTAGTCCAGGTCGTCCTTCTCGCGATGCATGCGTGCGAAGCCGAAGGGCTGGCCATTCTTCGTCGCCGTCGCGAGGTACTTGCCCGAGTCGGGGTACTCGACGACTTCGGGGCTGTCCTTGGTGCTGATGGACAGGTACTCCAGCGGCGCATCCGAGGTGTTGATGATCTGGTGCGGGTAGTCGGGCCCCGGCGGAATGAAGATGGTGTCGCCGGCCTTGATCGGCAGCATCTCGCCGGCCACGCGCAAGGTGCCCTCGCCGCTCAGCACGACGAAGGCTTCTTCTTGCGCGTAATGGAAGTGGTAGGGGCACGAACGCATGCCCGGCGCCACCGTGTCGATGCTGATGCCCAGCTTGGTGGCCGCCGTGCCGGTGCCCAGGCGAGCGCCCACGGAGTCGTAGAGCGGTGCGCGTTGGTCGTGCGTGCGCGGGATTTCCTTGAAGTTGCGAATGAGCCGGCTGCGCAGCTCCTGGATGCGGTCTTCCATGGACACCTCCTCTGGACGCGCATGATGCCGCGGGCGGCGTAGCTGATGTCGGAAGGCCCGTGCAATGTCCGGGCATGCCGATTGAAACGTACTGACACAGTCTCCGGCACAATCCCGACCCATTGCCCACTGCACCCGTCGGGAACCCCTCGTGAACAGCCTGTTCAGCCTCCTTGGCATCGAATCCTGGAAGCCAGTCCTCTCCGCCCTGCTTCTTCCGCCCATCCCGTTTCTCTTGCTGATGCTGATCGGCGCACGACTGATTCTTCCGAGGCGAGGCCTCGGCTGGACCATCGTGCTGTTCAGCGTGGCAGGCATCTGGGTAACGTCCACGACCGGGTTCTCTCGAATCAGCGAACAATTCGTCCTTCACGTGCCGCCCGCGATGCGGCAGGACCGCATCACCGAGCTCAAGGCGCAATCCAAGGGCAAGACGGACATCGCCATCGTCGTGCTGGGCGGCGGCACGGAGTCCTTTGCGCCGGAGTACGGCGTCAGCAACCTCGTCTCGGGGTCGATGGAGCGCCTGCGCTACGGGCAGTGGCTGTCACGCGAGACGGGCATCCCGCTCGCGTTCAGCGGCGGTGCCGGGTGGGCGCAGGGCCAGGGCGTGTCGGAGGCGGAAGTCGCGAATCGCATTTCGACGCAGGAATACAACCGGCCGCTCAAATGGATCGAAGACCAGTCGCGCGACACGCGCGAGAACGCGCAACGCACCGTGCCGCTCTTGAAGAAGGCGGGCATCACGCGCATCGTGCTGGTGACGCACGGCTATCACATGCCCCGGGCACGCAGGGCCTTCGAGGAACTGGCGCAGGCCAACGGCATGACGGTGGAAGTGGCGCCGATGGGCCTCGCCGTCCGCCAGGAAGGCCCGTCACTGGACTGGCTGCCGACGGGCTTCGGCTTCTTTCGCTCGCGCAGCGACCTGAGGGAGATGCTGGGCTTGCTGTTCGGCGCTTGATGCGCTGCCACTGGCAATGAGCCAGTGAGCCAATGAAAAAGGACCAGCGGTTTGCACCTGCTGGTCCTTTGAGTTGGTGGGCCCTGAGTGACTCGAACACTCGACCAACGGATTAAGAGTCCGCTGCTCTACCAACTGAGCTAAGAGCCCGTATATCTTTGTACTGCTTCTAAAACGTACCGCTGTTTTGCCTGGGCCGTTGGTGGGTCGTGCGCGACTCGAACGCGCGACCAACGGATTAAAAGTCCGCTGCTCTACCGACTGAGCTAACGACCCAGTAAGCCAAAGATTATAGCCTGAAAATTTCTAGGTCCGCCAGCAGGTCAATCAACATTTTTGTGCGGACTTCAAAAGCATCGCGATGACTTCGCTCGCGGCCACCATGCCGAAGGTCGCGGTGACCGCCACCGTGGACCCGTAGCCGTGGCAGTTGAGAGTGCCGTCGACGTCGCATGAGGCCGCGTCCTGCGGCGGCTTCACCTCCTCGCGCGAGAACACGCAGCGCACGCCGATGCGCCCTTGCCGCGGCGCGCCATGCTGCTTGCGCAGACGCTGCCGCAGCGAGGCGATCAACGGGTCGTGCGTGACCTCGGCCATGTCGTCGACGAGCACGTCCTGCGCGCGCTGCTTGCCGCCGGCTGCACCCGACATCACGAGCGGCGTGCGCGTGGCGATGGACCACGCGGCCAGCGCCGTCTTCGCCTTCACTTGGTCGCAGGCATCGATGACCGCATCGACCGGCTCCACGAGCAGCGACGGCCAGTTGCTGTCGTCGACGAACTCCTCCACCGCATGCACGATGCACGCCGGATGGATGTCGGCGATGCGCTCCCGAAGCGCGTGCGCCTTGGCTTGGCCGAGCGTGGCACCCACCGCCTGCACCTGCCGGTTGACGTTGGACTCCGCCACATGGTCGAGATCGATCAGGGTGAGCGATGCGACGCCGCTTCGCGCGAGCGCTTCCACCGCCCACGAGCCGACGCCGCCCAGCCCGACCACCGCGATGCGCGCCGCGCGGATGCGCTCGTAGCCTGCGTCGCCATAGAGGCGTCGCAGGCCGCCGAAACGACGCTCGAGGTCGGGCGCGTCGTCGACGAGCAAGGTGTTGGCGATGGACAAGGCCTACTTCAAGGAAGCGAGCCGCTCGCGTCCGGCCTGGGCCGCTTCCGACTTCGGGTAGAGCTTGATCAGCTCGCCGATGGTCTTGCGAGCGGCCTTGTTGTCCTTCAGCTCGGCCTCGCAATTCGCGATGGACAGCAGCGCCTCCGGTGCGCGCGCCGCATCCGGATGGGCGCTCGCGAAGGCGCGGAAGGTGGCGATGGCGTTCTTGAAGTCGCGCTTGCCGTAGTAGGCGTTGCCCAGCCAGAACGTCGCCGACTCGTTGTACCCGCTGGCCGGATAGCGCCTGACGAAGCCGGCCAGCGACTGCGACGCCGGGTCGAATTCGCCGCGGCGGAAGATGGCCATGGCCTCCTCGTACTGGCGCTTCTCTTCCGGATCGGCCAGGAACTCGCGGCCGTCGACGCTGACCTTCTGCGGCTCCAGCCGGCGCATGCGGTCGTCCACGCCCTGCTGCAGGTCTTTCGACTTGCGCTGCAGCTCGGCCACGTCACGCGTCACCTGCTCGTTCTCGCCGCGCAGGCGGGCGTTGTCGGCGCGAAGCGTCTCGATCTGCGCATTGAGGTCGAGCAGGCTGCGCTTGAGCTGCGCGATGGCGTCGCTCATCTGCGTGTTGAGTTCAGCCTGGCGCCTCGCCTGCGCCTCGTTGCTCTGTTCGAGCTGCTTGCGCAGGTCGAGGATGGCGCGGCGCGCTTCGTCGTCGTCGAAGATGCCCGCCTGGGCGGCGGGCGCGAACAGGGCGCAGGCCATCACGGCCGCACCTGCCCAACGTTGGAGAGTCATGATGGGACCGATCAGCGGCTGACGATCTCGGCGCGGCGATTCTTCGCCCAGGCCGCTTCGTCATTGCCTTGCACTGCCGGGCGCTCCTTGCCGAAGCTCACGGCCTCCACCTGCTTGTTGTCGGCACCCAGCAGCTCGAGCGACTTGGCGACCGCCTCGGCACGCTTCTGGCCGAGCGCGAGGTTGTACTCGCTGCCGCCGCGCTCGTCGGTGTGGCCCTCGACCGCCACCTTCTTGCTGCGGTTGGTGCTCAGCACCTTGGCGTTGGCGTCGATGGTCGGGCGGAACTCGTCCTTCACCACGAAGCTGTCGAAATCAAAGTACACCACGCGCGGAAGGTTGGAATCGGCGGCATTCCGGTTGGCGCCGGCTTCCACCGTGGTCACCTGAGACTGCGCCGCCGTGCCGGTGTTGGCGCCGTTGGTAAGGTTCACGTCCTTGGGCGTGGCGGTGGTGACGGGCGGCTTGGTGTCGTCGAGCTTGACGCTCGAACACCCCGCGACCAATGCGGAGGCCGCAAGCACCAGCAGGCTCGAATGGGCAATGCGATTCAGATTCATGTCTCTTTCCTCTCAGTGATGTCGCGCCGCGGTCTTTGCACGGCGCATTGCTTCAGAGTCTTGCGACCCAACGATTGTTTCCGGACTCTATCGGCCGTATGGCCCCCACACCGGCTCGCGCAGGTCCGCCGAGGGCGACGGCAGGCGCGCCTTGATCTTGCCATCGAGCGTGGTGGTCATCAATACATCGCGCCCGCCCGCCCGGGTGGCGTAGATGATCAGGCGGCCGTTGGGCGCGAAGCTCGGGCTTTCGTCGTCCGTCGTGTCGGTGAGCGAGGCCACCGTACCGCTTTTCAGGTCCAGCGTCTGCAGCTTGAAGGCGTTGCCCTGGCGGGTGATGTAGGCGAGCGTGCGGCCGTCAGGGCTGATGCTGGGGCTGATGTTGTAGCCGCCAGAGAAGGTCACGCGTTCGGCCGAGCCGCCCGCGGCGGGCATGCGGTACACCTGCGGGCTGCCGCCGCGGTCGCTCACGAAGTAGATGCTGCGGCCATCCGGCGAGAAGCAGGGTTCGGTGTCGATCGCCCCGCTGTTGGTCACCCGGCGCGGGGTGCCGCCGGAACGCGGCATGAGATACAGCTGCGAGCCGCCCTCGCGAGACAGCGTCATCGCGAGCGTCTGGCCGTCGGGCGACCAGGCCGGCGCGCTGTTGGAGCCGCGGAAGTTCGCCACCACGCGGCGCTTGCCGCTGGCCATGTCCTGGGTGTAGACCACGGCCTTCTGGTCCTCGAAGGACACATAGGCCAGCTCGCGGCCATCCGGCGACCAGGCCGGCGAGATGATTGGCTCCGTGCTGTTGAGCACGCTCTCGCCCTCGGCCTTGCCGCTCGGGTCATAGCCATCGGCATCGGCCACGCGCAGCGAGAAGTTGCGGCGGCTCTTGGCCACGTAGGCAATGCGGGTGGAGAACACGCCCTTCTCGCCGGTGAGCTTCTCGTGCACGTAATCGGCGATACGGTGGGCCGCGAGGCGCAGGTCGTTGGGGTGGACGCTGGCGTTGAGCACGCCGATCTCGCTGCCCTTGACCACGTCCCACAGCTTGGCGCGCACGTCGAAGCGTCCGTCGGCCAGGCGCGTGACCGAGCCGCCCACGAGCGCGTCGGCCGCCCGGTTGCGCCAGTCGGCCATCACGGGCTGGCTGCCTTCGTCGATGACGGCGTTGGCATCGACGTTGCGGAAGAGTCCGCTGCGTTCGAGGTCGGCGCGGATGATGGCCGAGACCTGCTGCGTGGTCTTGTCCTCGTCGCGCAGGCGAGCCACGGCGATAGGCACCTGCGTGGCGCCGACGCCGGAGATCTCGACGCGGAACTGGGCCCAGGCAGGCAGCCCGGCAGCAGCAATGAGGAGGCAAGCGGCACCGCGGACGAGGCCGCGGCGGGAGACGAAAGATGTAGCGGGAAGTTGCGCCATCGGTGGTGGACTGATCGAGTCAGTGAATCGTGGACAATCTGATGATAGAGGAGCGGTCGAACACGCCATGCCAGAGTCCCCCACGCTGACCGTTGTCATCGTCGCCAAGAACGAAGCGCGAAACATCAAGGATTGCGTGGCGAGTGCGGCATTCGCCGACGAAGTGCTGGTGCTCGACTCGGGCAGCAGCGACGGCACGCCCGCCCTCGCAACCGAGGCCGGCGCCCGCGTGGTGCAGACCGACTGGCCGGGCTACGGCCCGCAGGTGGCGCGCGGCTTCCAGATGGCACGCGGCGACTGGGTGCTGTCGCTGGATGCGGACGAGCGCATCACCGACGCGCTGCGCGACGAGGTGCTGGCGGCCATCCGCTCGAACGCGAGCGACGGCTACCGCATCCCCCGCATGTCGGAGTTCTGCGGCAAGTACATCCGCCATTCCGGCTGGCGCCCCGACTACACCTTGCGGCTCGGGCGGCGTGCCGTGTCGGGCTTCACCGACCACTTCCTGCATGCGCACATGACCGTGCGCGGCCGCATCGCCGACCTGCGTGCGAGCCTGCTGCACTACAGCTACCCCGACATCAACGACGTGCTGGAAAAGCTCAATCGCTACTCCAGCGGACACGCGCGCGACATGCAAGGCCGCGGCAAAGGCGCGAGCGTCCCGCGCGCGGTGCTGGCCGGGTTCTTCGCGTTTGTACGAACCTATTTCCTTCGCCTCGGGTTCCTGGATGGTCAGCACGGGTTGATGCTCGCGATCTACAACGCCGAATACACCTATTACAAGTACATCAAGCTGATGTTCCTCCAGAGTCCGGCAAGACGGCCTGAGTTCCCTGCATGAGCGATACACCCTCGGATCAGGCCGCCGTGGCGGTCGATCAGCGCCCTTTCCTTGAGCGGCTGAAGCGCGTCGAGCCCTTTTTTCGCACGAGCCGCCCCGGCATGGTGCTGGCTGTGATCGGCTCCATCATCGGTGCGGCCACCGAGCCGATGATCGCCGCCTTCCTCAAGCTGCTGCTCGATCGCGGCTTCGCGCACAACGCGCTGCCGCTGTGGCAGGTGCCGGTGGCCGTTGTGGGCCTGTTCGCAGTGCGCGGCGTCGCGGGCTTTCTCGCGCAATACGGCCTGGCCTGGGCGGCCAACAAGGGCCTGCTGGAGATGCGCACGTCGATGTTCGACCGGCTGCTCAATGCACAGCCGGCGCTCTTCACGCGGCAGTCGGCCAGCAGCCTCGTCAACACGCTCACCTACGAGGTACAAAACGGCGCGAGCCAGCTGGTCTACTCGCTGCAGACGCTGGTGGGAGACTCACTGCGTCTGGTGGCGCTGATGGCCTACCTGCTGTACCTGAACTGGCAGCTGACCCTCTTCGTGGCCATCCTCTTTCCGCCCGTGGCGTACATCATGCGGGTGCTGAGCAAGCGGCTGCACCGGCTCACGGTGGGCACGCAGTCGGCCACCGACCGGCTTGCGTATGTCGTCGAAGAGAACGTGCTGGCCTGGCGAATCGTGCGGCTGCACGGCGCGGAGAAGTCGCAGAGCTCGCTCTTCCATCGCGTGAGCGAGGAGATGCGCCGGCTGTCGCTCAAGGCCACGGTGGCCGCCGCGACCATGACGCCGATCACGCAGGTGGTGGCCGCGCTGGTGCTGTCCTTCGTGATCATGGCAGCGCTGTGGCAAAGCAACCACGTCGAGCCCAAGTCGGTGGGCGCCTTCGTCGCCTTCGTCACGCTGATGCTGCAGCTCGTCGCGCCGATCAAGCACCTGTCGGAAGTGGCGGGGCCCATCACACGCGGGCTGGCGGCGCTCGACCGCGGCGTGGAGCTGCTCGATCACACGCCCCCGGAAACCGGCGGCAGCTTCGTGCCCGCGAAGATGGCCGGGCGCATCGAGTTGCGCGACGTCTCGCTGCAATACCGCACCGACCAGTCGCCGGCGCTGGAGAAGGTGGCGCTGCACATCGCGCCGGGCGAAACCATCGCGCTCGTCGGCCCGTCGGGCGCCGGCAAGTCCACGCTCGTGAACCTGCTGCCGCGCTTCCTCGAGCCCACCTCGGGCAGCGTGCTGCTCGACGAGGTGCCGCTGGCCGACTGGGACATCCAAACGCTGCGCCGGCAGTTCGCACTCGTGAGCCAGGACGTGGTGCTGTTCAATGACACCGTGGCCGCGAATGTCGCGCTGGGCGTGGAAGGCAGCGACGAGGCGGTGCGTGATGCACTGCGGGCCGCCAACCTGCTGGAGTTCGTCGAGACGCTTCCGCAAGGCATCCACAGCGCCATCGGCCACAACGGCAACCAGCTGTCCGGCGGCCAGCGCCAGCGCCTGGCCATCGCGCGCGCGATCTACAAGAACGCACCCATCCTCATCCTCGACGAGGCAACTTCCGCGCTCGACTCCGAATCCGAACGCCTCGTGCAACAGGCGCTGGAGCGGCTGATGCAGGGCCGCACGAGCATCGTCATCGCCCACCGGCTGTCGACCATCGAGCGCGCCGACCGCATCGTCGCACTGGAGGCCGGCCGCGTCGTCGAGCAAGGCAGCCACGCTGAATTGCTGGCGCATGGCGGCCTGTACGCGCGGCTGCACGCGCTGCAGTTCAGAAGCTGAGCCGACGACAGCCAGGACACGCAAGAACATCGCCATGACCACGCGCGCCACCATCGTCATCCCCGTGCTGAACCAGCTGGCCTACACCCGCCAGTGCGTGGACAGCCTCATCGCCGGCGGGACGGCACCGGCAGACATCCTCGTCATCGACAACGGCAGCAGCGACGAGACGCCGCAATGGCTCGAATCTCGCCCTGACATCCGATCGCTGCGCAACCGCGTCAACCTCGGCTGCGGCGGCGCGTGGACACAAGGCTCGATGCTCGCGCTGGAAGACAGCGAGTGGGTGGTGCTGCTGAACAACGACGTGATCGTGCCAGCGCATGCGATGGCGCGCATGCTCGATGCGGCCGAGCGCCACGGACTGCAGGTGGTGAGCCCTTCGCTGGTCGAAGGCCCGCTCGACTACGACCTCGCCGCGCATGCCGCCGACTTCACGCAGAAGATGGCCGGCACGCTGCGCCGTGGCTGGTTCCACGGCGTGTGCTTTGCAGTCAAGCGCCAGGTATTCGAGACGGTCGGCTTCCCCGACACCGACCGCCAACTGGGCGGCCGCGAGGACGTGGAATTCCTCGTGCGCTGCAACCGCCACGGCGTGCCGGTGGGCACGGTGGGCGATGCGATCCTGCATCACTTCGGCTCCATCACGCAGAAGGCCATCAAGCTCGAGACCGGCCAGGACGACCTGGGCGACCGACGGCACTTCTACGCCAAGGTCGGCATGAATTGGCTCGCACGCAAGCGCTTCAAGGCTGAGCGCAAGCGTTCGGCGCGCGACTGGGTGGCGGCGGAGCGGCGCGAGCGCGGCTACGTGATGCACATGCTGAGAAGCGGCGGCCGCTGGGTCGACGTGGAGTACCTGTGAGCCTCGCGGAACGCTGGCGGCACTGGCGGCGGCTCGCGAAGTCGAGGCTGCCCTACGTGCGGCGGCGCGAATACGCCAAGCTCGAGCAGCGCTACCGCGCCATCACCGATGCCCTCGGCCAAGGCCTGCCGCCATGCACCGACGCCGCCATTTCGGCGCTCAAGCCCGTGAACGGCGTGCTTGGCCGCGAGGTGGTCTTCTTCGTCACCTACGCCCCGACGCCCGCCTTGAAGCAGCACGTCGTGCGCCATATCGAGGCGCTGCTGTCCGCCGGCTGGCAGGTGGTGCTGGTGGCCAACACGCCGCTCAAGCCCGAACAGATCACCATCGAGCCGCCATTGCTCGATCGCCTGGCGGGCGCCTACGTGCGCGACAACCTCGGTTTCGACTTCGCCGCCTGGGCGCACCTCTACGCACTGCTCGAAGCCAACCTCGTGGGCTGCGAGCGCCTGCTGCTGACCAACGACAGCATCGTCGGCCCGCTGCGCGCAGGCCAGCTAGATGCAGTGCTCACCCGCGTGCGAGCCAGCCTCGCCGACGTGGTCGGCCTCACCGAATACCACGCGCCGCGTTATCACCTGCAAAGCTTCTTCCTCGTGTTCCAGCACCGCGCGGTGCAGAGCAATGCCCTGGGCGGCTTCATGCACGAGGTGAAGAACCTGCCGAGCAAGGACCTCGTCATCGACTTCTACGAGACCGTGCTGAGCGATCGCCTGAAGCGTGCCGGCCTGGACCTGGAGGCGCTGTTCCCGAGCATGGCCGGCAGCGTGTTCGAGTCGAACGACACCTCGGAACGGTGGGCGGAGCTGGTGGACAAGGGCTTTCCGTACGTCAAGACCAGCATGCTGGAAAAGCACTGGAACAACCCACGCATGAAGACGCTGGTACCGGCCGAGATTCGCGACGCCTACGAGTTCGCGAACGCACGCACCGCTACCGGCTGAGGCGCGCCGCCATTCAAGGGAAATAGCGCTCGCACTTCTCCACGAAGCGCCGCACGCTTTCGTTGGCCAGGCTTTCCTGCGACTTCATGTGGGGCAGCAAGAGATGCCGCGTGCTTCGTGCGCTTTCGATGTCGTCGAAGCCGTACGCTAGGCCGTAGCGGTCGCGCGGGTCGGGGTACCACTGCTCCTTCGAGACGCCCGCCTCCGGAACGATCACCGAATCGCAGCCGCACAAGGCCGCGAACAGGGAGTACATGGTGTATGCGTCGTAAGAGATGCAGGTCGTGACGCGATTGAACACCTTGGCCAGTTCCGCATGCGAGAGGTCATCGACCAGCACCGAGTCAGACAGGTCGTGCACGATCTCGCGACCCCGGCCCTTGCGCAGGATGTAGCAGGTGCCTCGCCGCTCGCCGGCATTGGTCTGCCGGTAGACGTCGTCGCGCACGAAGGAAGTCTTGAGCAGGTTGTCGGCATCCGGGTTGATGGACGGATCGTTGAAGGCCTGCTGGTAGAAGAAGAAGCGATCGTTCGGCCCGTAGTGCGAGCGGCCGGTGTGGAAGCCTGGCTTGTGCAGCAGCCAGCGCACGACATGCTCGACGCCCAGCGGATTGCCGTCGATCACCTCCGGGTACACGGCGATGGCGCCGGGCAGATGGGAGGCATCGGCGATGGGCGTCTGGAAGCCGGGCCAGGTCTTGTAGCTGCGCTGCTTGCCCTTGAGGCGATAACGCGCCAGTTTCCATCGGCTGGCGATCGGGCGCCCCGGATTCACCGCGGGCTTGTTGTCCGGCCAGAGGTAGGCCTCATGACCCTCGCGGTTGAGCAGGTCGCACAGGCGGTGCAAGGCGATGACGCCGCCGATGTTCTCGTCGAAGCTGCCGCAATGGATGATGAACCGGCGACGCGTCTTCCGCGCGGCCGACGGCGTGGCCGATGTGTCCGCCATCGCTTCAGTCAGGCCGGCCCGAGCGCGGCCAGGCGCTCCTGCAGCGCCGGCCCGGACGTGACCGCGAGACGGATCAAGCCGCACAGCCGCTCGATCTCATCCACGTTCACGCCGGTTCCCGTGGGCAGCACCAGCAGCCGGCTCGCCACCGCTTCGGTGTGCGGCAGGCGGGACCCTGCCTCCGGATCGAGGCTGCGGTAGGGCTCCATGCGGTGGCAGCCGGGCCAGAAATACTTGCGTGCAATCGCGTTCTCTGCCCACAACAGCCGCACCAGGTCCTCGCGGCTCGGTGCGCCGGGAAGCGGCGCGTACTCGGCCACGACGTACTGGTAGTTGTTGCGTTCGTGCTCGTCGTACTCGAAGAGGCTCAAGCCCGGAATGTCCGCGAGCGCCTGGCGGTACACCTCGCGGTTGCGCCGGTTCACCGCCACGAACTCATCCACCGCGCGCAGCGAAGTGAGCCCCATCGCCGCAGACATCTCGCTCATCTTGCCGTTGGTGCCGACGTGGATCACGTTGTCGTACCCGGCGAAACCGAAATTGGTCATCAGCCGCAGCTTGCGCGCCAGCTCGTCGTCGTTGGTCGTGATCGCGCCGCCTTCGAAGGTGTTGAAGAACTTCGTCGCGTGAAAGCTGAAGACTTCGGCGCGACCGAAGCCCCCCACCATGCGGCCCTTGTAGCTGCTGCCGAAGGCATGCGCCGCATCGAACATCAGCGTGAGGCCATGGCGGTCGGCGACCGACTGGAGTTCGTCGACCTTGCACGCGCGGCCCCAGAGGTGCACGCCGACGATGCCCGTCGTGCGGGGCGTGATGAGCCGCTCCACCTCGGCCGGGTCGAGACTGTGCGTGACCGGGTCGATGTCGCAGAACACTGGACGGATCTGCTGCCACTGCAAGGCATGCGCAGTCGCGATGAAGGTGAGCGAAGGCACGATCACCTCGCCCTGCAGGCCGAGCGCGCGGCTGGCGATCTCCAGGCCCACGGTGGCATTGCACACGGTGATGCAATGCTTCACGTCGAGCGTGCGCGCGAGTTCGGCCTCCAGCTCCTGCACGCAGGCGCCGTAGTTGGTGAACCAGCGCGCATCGAGGATGCGGTTCACGCGCTCAAGAAACTCGGCCCGGTCACCCAGGTTGGGCCGCCCCACGTGCAGCTTCTCGGCGAACTCGGGCGAGCCGCCGAAGAGCGCGAAGTCTTCGATGCGTTGCTTCAAGGTGTTGTCCTGTGCGTCATTTCGTGCCCGTCGCCAACGCCAACGCCTTGGCCGGGTTGCCCACCACCGTCGCACCAGGCGGCACGCTTTTCGTCACCACCGCGCCCATGCCGATGACGGCACCCGCGCCGATCACGACCGGCCGCTCGGGCGACCCTTCGCGCAGCACCGCGCCGGTGCCGATGTAGGCGCCATCCTCGATGCGCACGCGGCCGTTGCACTTCACGCCCGGCGCGAAGGTCACGTAGTCGCCGATGACGCAGTCGTGGGCGACATAGGAATAGATGTTGGCGTGGAAGAAGCGGCCGATGGTCGCGTTCGACGTGACCATGGTGAAGGGGCAGAGAATGGCGCCTTCACCGATCTGGTTGGCGTCGCCCAGCACGCTGTTCGGCGCGACGACGCTGAACGGCGTGGCACCGTCGTTCCCCAGCCGCTCGGCAATCCGCTTGCGCGCCGCGTGGTCGGCAATCGCGATGTTGAAACGTCGCTCGCCATCGACACGCAGGAATTCTTCCGCCGTCATCACCCGCACGCCGTTGACCGGCTGCGTGCTTCCGAACTCCACGACGAAAACCAGCTCGTAGCCTCCGCGCCCATGCTCGGCATCGAGCATCTGCCGCGCGAAAGGCATGACCTCGCGGCCGAAGCCGCCTGCACCGACGATGCCGTATGTCTTCATTGTGTTGAACCTGTCCTCACATCAGCACGATGTCGTACTGCTCCGGCGACCCTGTCGCCTCCGCCTGCAGCGAGATCGGCTTGCCGATGAAGTCGCTCAGGCCGGCGAGATGCTGGCTCTCTTCGTCCAGCAGCATCTCCACCACCGAAGGCGCGGCAATGACGCGGAACTCCTTCGGATTGAACTGCCGCGCCTCGCGCAGGATCTCTCGCAAAATGTCGTAGCACACGCTGCGCGGCGTCTTCACCTGGCCCTTGCCCTGGCAGGTCGGGCAGGGTTCGCACAGCATGTGGGCGAGCGATTCGCGGGTGCGCTTGCGTGTCATCTCCACCAGGCCCAATTGCGTGAAGCCGCTCACCGTGATCTTCGTGCGGTCGCGCGCGAGCTGCTTGCGGAATTCGTTGAGCACCGCCGTCTGGTGCTCCTCGCGGGCCATGTCGATGAAGTCGACGATGATGATGCCGCCCAGGTTGCGCAGCCGAAGCTGCCTGGCGATGGCGCCAGCCGCCTCGAGGTTGGTCTTGAAGATGGTGTCGTCGAAGTTGCGCGCGCCGACATAGCCGCCGGTGTTCACGTCGATGGTCGTGAGCGCCTCGGTCTGGTCGATGATCAGGTAGCCGCCGGACTTCAGGTCCACGCGCCGCGCCAGCGCGCGCTCGATCTCTTCGTCGATGTTGTAGAGGTCGAAGATCGGCCGCTCGCCCTTGTACAGCTCGAGCTTGCTCACCGAGGTGGGCGTGAAGTTCTCGCCGAAGGCCTTGAGCGCGTCGTATTGCATCTTCGAATCGATGCGGATGCTTTGCGTGTGGTCATGGGCCAGGTCGCGCAGCACGCGCTCGGTGAGGCTCAGGTCCTGGTGCAGCAGCGTGCCGGCCGGTGACTTGAAGCTGCGCTCGCGGATGGACGCCCAGGTCTTGCGCAGGTAGGCGATGTCGTCGGCGAGTTCTTCATCGGTCGCTTCTTCCGCATTCGTGCGCAGGATGAAGCCACCCCCACCGCCCTCTTCTGGCTTGCCCACCAGCACGCCCATGCGCGCGCGAAGCTGCTCGCGCAATTCGGGCGAGCCGATCTTCTGCGAGATGCCGATGTGGTCGTCCTGCGGCAGAAAGACAAGCAGCCGTCCGGCGATGCTGATCTGCGTGGACAGCCGCGCACCCTTGGTGCCGATCGGGTCCTTGATGACCTGCACGGTGAGCGTCTGGCCTTCGAACACGAGTCGCTCGATCGGGGTCTGCGGTGCTGCGTTCTGGTCGGCTCGCGGCGTGCCGCCGTTGACGTGCACATCGGCGACGTGAAGGAAGGCCGCGCGTTCGAGCCCGATGTCGATGAAGGCCGATTGCATGCCGGGCAGCACGCGCGCCACGCGGCCCGCATAGATGTTGCCCACCAGCCCGCGCTCCAGGGTGCGCTCCACATGCAGCTCCTGCACCGCGCCGTTCTCGACGACGGCGACACGCGTTTCCTGGGGGGCCCAGTTGATGAGGATGTCTTGCATCAGAAGCGAACCTTGGCTTGTTTCATCAACTGTGCGGTCTCGTACAAGGGCAAACCCATGATACCGGAGTAGCTTCCCTCGATGCGGCTGATCCAGGCTGCTGCGGCGCTCTGGATCGCGTACGCGCCGGCCTTGCCGAAAGGCTCGCCGCTGTCGACGTAGCGGCGGATTTCGCCGGCCGTGACGGATGCGAAATGCACCTTGGACACATTGACGAGGATCTCGCTTCGGCGGCCCCACGCGAGCGCGACGGCGGTGATCACGCGATGCGTGCGGCCGGCCAACAGCACGAGGGTCTGGAAGGCATCGTCCGCATCGCGCGGCTTGCCGAGGATGCGCCGGCCGATCGCCACGGTGGTGTCGGAGCAGAGGATGGGCGCGGCGGGCAGACTGCGCCGCTTCAATCGCTGTCGCGCGGCCTGAAGCTTGGCGAGCGTCACGCGGTGCACGTAGTCGGTGGGCGCTTCACCCGCCCTCTCGGCCTCCAGCGCCTCGGCGTCTTCGTCGGCGTCGGCGAGCAGCAGCTCGTGCTTCACGCCAAGCTGCGCGAGCAACTGTCGGCGGCGCGGGCTCTGGGAAGCGAGGTAGATGAAGTCGTGCGGCATGAGGCGTGATGGGCAGGGTGGCGGGCGCAATGGAAGCGGATTGTCACGCGGACCAAACCTGTTCGGGCTGAGATTGTCGAAGCCTCGGTGGAGTCATCCCCTTCCGTTCAGGGTGAGCGTTTCAAAGCCTTGGCGGCGTCATCCATTCTGTTCAGGGTGAGCTTGTCGAAGCGATCGTGGCGTCATCCATGCCGTTCGGGCTGCGGTATCGAAGCCTCAACCTCTGGATCGAGGCTTCGATACCTCTACCCGAACGGAAGGGGGTTGTCCGCAGAGAGGCTTCGACAAGCTCAGCCTGAACGGAGAGTGGGTTTCCGCCACCAAGGCTTCGATACCTCAGCCCGAACGGTGTTTGGCGCGCCGCATCGCACCGCGCCTCATCGCCTCATCGCCTCATCGCCTCATCGCCTCATCGCCTCATTCGCGGTGATACGGGTGATTCACCATCACCGTCCACGCCCGGTACAAGGCCTCGGCCAGCAGCACGCGCACGAACGCATGCGGCAGCGTCAAGTCGGACAAGCGCATCGTCTCGTCGGCCGTGCCCTTGAGCTTCGCGTCAAGGCCGTCAGGTCCACCCACCAACAACACCGCATCGCGACCATCGTTCAGCCAGACCTTCATCCGCTCGGCCAGTTGCACGGTAGTGAGCCGCGTGCCGCGTTCGTCCAGCACGATGCGGCGCGCGCCTTTCGGAATGGCGGCTTCGAGTCGCGCCGCCTCCGCCGCCATCAACTGCTCGGCGGTCTTCGAGCCGCGCGGCTCGGCCTTCACCGCCTTCAGCTCCAGGCGCATCTCCGGCGGAAAGCGCTTGGCGAAGTCGTCGTAGGCGGTGTCGGCCCACGACGGCTGGCGCTGGCCGACGGCCGCGAGGATGAGCTTCACGAAAGCGCCTAGGCGCGAGACGCGGTCTTCTTCGCGGCCACCTTCTTGGCCGGCGCCTTCTTGGCAGCGGCTTTCACAGGCGCCTTTGCCGGAGATCTGGCCGCCGTCTTCGATGCCGCGCTCTTCACGCCCACGGTGCGCGTCACGCCCGGCTTGGGCGCCGCAGCACGCTTGGCAGGCGCCTTCTTCGCCGCGGCTTTCTTCGCGGCCGGCGCTTTCACGGGCGCGGCTTTCGCAGGAGCGGATTTCGCCGTCGCCTTCTTGGCCGGCGACTTCGTGGCAGCCGCTTTGGCAGCCGGCTTGGCAGCCGTCTTCGCCGTCGCCTTCTTCGCGGGTTCGTCCTCGTTCTCCGACTTCACCAGGCGCACCGGCTTGTCGTCGATCTTCATCTTCACGGGCTTCTCGCCCCAGATCTCTTCGAGGTGGTAGTAGTCGCGGATGGCCGGCTGCATCACGTGGACCACGGCAGCGCCGCAGTCGACGATGATCCATTCGCCGTTGTCCTCGCCCTCGGTGCGCATCACGCCGAAGCCCTTGTGCTTGACCGCGTCGCGCACACTGGAGGCCAGGGCCTTGGTCTGCCGGTTGCTCGTGCCCGAGGCGATGATGACGCGCTCGAAAAGCGGCGAGAGATGTTCCGTGTTGAAGACCACGATGTTCTGGCCCTTCACGTCTTCCAGACCATCGACGATGGCGCGTTGCAGTTTGCGGATGTCCATTCAGCTCCTGGGGATGCCTCGGTAGAGGTGGTGTCGGTCAATATAGCGCGCGATCGGTCCGGGCACCATGTCGGTGTAATCCCGGCCTTCGGCGGCGGCGGTTCGGATGGCGGTGGATGAGACGTCGATGCGCGGCAATGGCAGCGTGACCATGCGGTGAGGAACGGCCGCCACTTCGGGGCTCGGTGTCGGCTGCCTGCCGTCGCGGCTCGCGATGGCAAGCGTCACACGCTGCAACAAGTCTCGCCACTCGCGCCAGGTGTGGAGGTTGGCGTATTGGTCCTGCCCGATGATGAAGAACCAGTCGGCAACCTCCCTCGCCTGCAGCTCGCGCAAGGTGTCGATGCTGTAGCTCGGCCCCTCGCGATCGAGCTCGCAGGTCTCGAGCGTGAAGCGCGGCTCATCGGCAATCGCGAGTTCGATCATCGCGCGGCGGTCGGCGGCGCTCGCAAGCTCGCGGCGCTTCTGGTAGGCGTCGCCCACCGGCAGCCAGCGCAATTCGTCGAGCTGAAGTTGCTCGAGCGCAAGGCGCGCGAGCGCCAGGTGCGCATTGTGCGGCGGGTCGAAGCTGCCGCCGAGCAATCCGATTCGCTTCACGCCGCGGCCCAATCGCGTGGCCGCAGGAAGTCGCTGTAGAGCTTGGCTTCCGGCGTGCCCGGCTCGGGCTGCCAGTTGTAGCGCCACTTCACGATCGGCGGCATGGACATGAGGATGGATTCCGTGCGGCCGCCCGACTGCAGGCCGAACAGCGTGCCGCGGTCGAACACGAGGTTGAACTCGACGTAGCGCCCGCGCCGGTAGGCCTGGAAGTCTCGCTCGCGCTCGCCGTAGGGCGTGGCCTTGCGGCGCTCGACGATGGGCAGGTAGGCGGCAAGGAAGGCATCGCCCACCGCGCGCGTCATCGCGAAGCTGCGCTCGAAGCCGAACTCGGAGAAGTCGTCGTAGAACACGCCGCCGATCCCGCGCGGCTCGTTGCGGTGCTTGAGGAAGAAGTACTCGTCGCACCATTGCTTGAAGCGCGGGTACTTGTCGTCGCCGAAGGGCGCGAGCGCGTCGCGGTTCACGCGGTGGAAGTGCGTGGCGTCTTCTTCGACGCCGTAGTAGGGCGTGAGGTCCATGCCGCCGCCGAACCAGGTGACCGGATCGCGGCCTTCAGGCATCGCGGCGAGCATGCGCACGTTCATGTGCACCGTGGGCACGTGCGGGTTGAGCGGGTGGAACACCAGCGACACGCCCATCGCCTCGAAGGGCGCGCCGGCCAGCTCGGGCCGATGCTGCGTCGCCGAGGGCGGCAACACCTTGCCTTTGACGTGCGAGAAGCTGCAGCCGCCGCGCTCCAGCAGCGCGCCGCCTTCGATCAGGCGCGACAGGCCCTCGCCTTCGAGCTTGCCGCCGGGCTCGCGCGTCCAGCCATCGCCGATGAAGCGCCCGCCATCCTGCGCCTCCATGGCGCTCACGATGCGCGATTGCAGGTCCAGCAGATAGTCGCGTACGGCTTGTGTGTTCATGCTTTCCATCTCACGGGTGCGGCGTCCGCGGGCCGCTTGCCGACGCGATGCGCCAGGTACGCGGCCACTTGGCGGGTGTCCTGCTCAAGGTCGCCGCTCAGCATGATGAACTTTTCCACGCTCACCACGCGCTCGGCGAAGTCGAAATACGCAAGCGCCAGCGGCACGCCGGCACTCAAGGCCACATGGTAGAAGCCGGAGCGCCAGCCGTCTTGATGCTTGCGCGTGCCCTCGGGCGAAAGCGCCAGCCACATGAACTCGTCGCGCGCCTTCGCCTCGGCAAGTTCGCGCGCCATCTGCCCGACGATGCCCTTGGCCGCCGAGCGGTCCACCGGGTGGCCGCCCACCCAGCGCAGCCAGCGGCCGAACAGCGGCACGCGGAAGAGGCTGTCCTTGCCCCAGAAGGTCACCGGGATGCCGATGCTCCACTTGGCCAGGAGGCCCACGACGAAATCCCAGTTCGAGGTGTGCGGGTAGACGATGGCCACGCCCTGCCGCGCCGGCAGCCCGTGGAAGCGGACTTGCCAGCCCGCCAGGCGCAGCACGGCCGCAGCCAGGGAACTGCCGCGCAGCTGGACGGGAAGTTCGGCGTTCAGCGCTTGATCGCCCGATGGCCGATGTCCTGCCGGTACTGCGCGCCATCGAATCGGATGGACTGCAGCATCTCGTAGGCGCGCTGCTGCGCCATCTTCACCGAGTCGCCCAGCGCCGTCACGCACAGCACGCGGCCACCGGAGGTCACCAAGTCTTGGTCCTTGAGCGCCGTGCCGGCATGGAAGACCACCGCATCGGGCGCTTCCGGCGGGATGCCCTTGATCACGTCGCCCTTGCGCGGGTTGAGCGGGTAGCCGGCCGCAGCCATCACCACGCCCAGCGCCACGCGGCGGTCCCATTGCAGCTCGACCTGGTCCAGCGTGCCATCGGTGGCATGCATGAGCACGTCGAAGAGGTCGCTCTTGAGCCGCATCATGATCGGCTGCGTTTCCGGGTCGCCCATGCGGCAGTTGAATTCCACCGTGCGCGGGTCGCCGTGCGAATCGATCATGAGCCCTGCGTACAGGAAGCCGGTGAACGGGATGCCGTCCTTCGCCATGCCCTGGATGGTCGGCATGATGATCTCGTGCATCACCTTCGCATGCACGTTGGGCGTGACCACCGGCGCCGGCGAGTACGCGCCCATGCCGCCAGTGTTGGGGCCCTGGTCGTCGTCCTGCAGCCGCTTGTGGTCCTGGCTGGTGGCGAGCGATACGACGTTCTTGCCGTCGCACAGCACGATGAAGCTGGCTTCCTCGCCCTCGAGGAAATGCTCGATCACCACCCGCGCGCCGCCGGCGTTGTGGGTCACGCCGAGCTTGTTGTCCAGCAGCATCCAGTCGATGGCTTCGTGCGCCTGCTCGATCGTCGTGGCCACCACCACGCCCTTGCCCGCCGCCAGGCCGTCGGCCTTGATGACGATGGGAGCGCCGTGCTGGTCCACGTAGGCATGCGCCTGCGCCGCATCGCTGAAGGTCTCGTAGTCGGCGGTCGGGATCTTGTGCCGCTTCATGAAGGCCTTGGCGAAGGCCTTGGAGCTTTCGAGCTGCGCAGCCGCCTGGGTCGGGCCGAACACCCGCAGGCCGCGCTCGCGGAACACGTCGACCACGCCACCAGCGAGCGGCGCCTCGGGGCCGACCACCGTGAGCACGATCTTTTCCTTCAGGACGAAATCGGCGAGCTGTTTGAAATCGGTCAGCGGCACGTTGTGCAGCCGGTTGTCGATGGCGGTGCCGCCGTTGCCGGGCGCGACGAAGACGGTCTGCACCTTGGGCGATTGGAGTAGCTTCCACGCGAGGGCGTGTTCGCGGCCTCCGGAGCCGATCACTAGAACCTTCATTCGGAGATCTCGGCGTTGTGATAGACGTCCTGCACGTCATCGAGGTCTTCGATCACGTCCAGGAGCTTCTGCATGCGTTGCGCATCCTCGCCGGTGAGCTCGATGGTGTTCTCGGCACGCATCGTCACCTCGGCCACTTCGGGCTTGAGGCCTGCCTTCTCCAGCGCGTTCTTCACCGTTTCGAAGTCGGCCGGTGCGCTCAGCACCTCGATGGCGCCATCGCCGTCGGTGATGACGTCTTCCGCGCCGGCTTCGAGCGCCACTTCCATCACCTTGTCCTCGCTCGTGCCGGGCGCGAACACGAGCTGGCCCACGTGCTTGAACTGGAAGGCCACCGAGCCTTCGGTGCCCAGGTTGCCGCCGTACTTGCTGAAGGCGTGGCGCACCTCGGCCACGGTTCGCACGCGGTTGTCGGTCATGCAGTCCACGATGATGGCCGCGCCGCCGATGCCGTAGCCCTCGTAGCGGATTTCCTCGTAGTTCACGCCTTCGAGGTTGCCGGTGGCCTTGTCGACGTTCTTCTTGATCGTGTCGGCGGGCATGTTGGCCGCCTTGGCCTTGTCGATGGCCAGGCGCAGCCGCGGGTTCATGTTGGCGTCGCCCCCGCCTTGGCGGGCCGCGACCATGATTTCACGGATGATGCGGGTCCAGACCTTGCCGCGCTTTTCGTCCTGGCGGCCCTTGCGGTGCTGGATGTTGGCCCATTTGGAATGTCCGGCCATGAAAGAGAGCTCCTCGTGCCGGCGCTTCGCGCGCCAGCCTTGTTGTCGGGGGAAAGATGGGATTTTACCGGCGCGGCCCACACCCTAGACTGCGCGTCATCATCCTTTCTCTTTCCGGAGCCTTCATGGCCGAGCCCATCCTCATCGCCAAGCACGACAAGACCGAAGCCTTTCTGCTGCCCGCCCTTGCCAACCGCCACGGGCTCATCACCGGCGCCACCGGCACCGGCAAGACCATCACCCTGCAGACCCTGGCCGAGAACCTGAGCCGCATCGGCGTGCCGGTGTTCATGGCTGACGTCAAGGGCGACCTGACGGGCATCACGCAGGCCGGCAAGCTCTCCGACAAGCTCGTCGGCATCCTGAAGGAGCGCGGCCTGGACGCGCCCGAATCCGCCGCCTGCCCCGCCACGCTGTGGGACGTCTTCGGCGAGCAGGGCCACCCGGTGCGCACCACCGTGAGCGACATGGGCCCGCTGCTGCTTTCGCGCATGCTGGCGCTCAATGAGACGCAGCAAGGCGTGCTGCAGCTGGTGTTCAAGATCGCCGACGACCACGGCCTGCTGCTGCTCGACCTGAAGGACCTGCGCGCCATGCTGCAGCACGTGGGCGACAACGCGGCCGACTTCACCACCGAATACGGCAACGTCAGCGCGGCGAGCATCGGCGCCATCCAGCGCGGGTTGATGCAGATCCAGGAGCAAGGCGGCGACAAGTTCTTCGGCGAGCCCATGCTCAACATCGCCGACTTCATGCAGACCGATGGCGGCAAAGGGGTGATCAACATCCTCGCCGCCGACAAGCTGATGAACTCGCCGCGGCTGTACGCCACCTTCTTGCTGTGGATGCTGTCCGAGCTTTTCGAGCAACTGCCCGAGGTGGGCGACGTCGACCAGCCCAAGCTCGCCTTCTTCTTCGACGAGGCGCACCTCCTGTTCAGCGAGGCGCCCAAGGCGCTGGTGGAGCGCATCGAGCTCGTCGTGCGCCTGGTGCGCAGCAAGGGCGTGGGCGTGTACTTCGTGACGCAGAACCCGCTGGACATCCCCGACTCGGTGCTGGCCCAGCTGGGCAACCGGGTGCAGCACGCGCTGCGCGCCTTCACGCCGCGCGACCAGAAGGCGGTGAAGGCGGCGGCCAGCACCATGCGCGCGAACCCGAAGATCGACATCGAGACCGCCATCACCGAGCTCGCGGTGGGCGAGGCGCTGGTGAGCTTCCTGGACGACAAGGGGCGCCCGAGCGTCACCGAGCGGCTGTACGTGCTGCCGCCCGGCAGCCAGATCGGCCCCATCACCCCGCAGCAGCGCCAGGCGCTCGTCGCCATTTCGCTGGTCGCGGGCGTGTACGAGAAGGCGGTGGACAGGGAATCGGCCTACGAGAAGCTGAAGGGGCGCGCCGCTGCGTCGCCAACCACGGCGCCGGCGGGGTCATCGGCGGCGCCCTCGGCCCCCGCCCGGCCGGATGCCTCCACCACGACGGCTGCTCCGGCGCCGGCACCCTCGTCGTCTGCTGGCAGCTGGCTCAACGACGTCGCCGGCGGCCTGCTGCGCGGCTCCGGCCGCAAGGATTCGGTGCTCGAGACGGTGGCCAAGTCGGCGGCCCGCTCGATCGGGTCGACCGTGGGCCGCGAGATCATCCGCGGGGTGCTCGGAAGCATCCTCGGCGGCAGCACTTCGCGGCGACGCTGATCACCGCCTGCCCCCTCCCGGGACCTGATACATCCGGTCACCCAATTTTTCCGGCGATTCGGTTGGCGGGCCGGAAAAAACTTCTCCCACGCGGCGAGCCTTTACAAGGCAGCCGCTCCAAAGGCCTGCTTCGCCCCGTGTGGGCACGCTCGTTGCCGAAGAGTCTCGCCTTCATCGGTGGACAACCGGCAGTTTTGTGCGTCCAAGTAAGCAACCTTTCGTTTTGGGGAGTTCGGTTCATGAAAATTTCAGGAAAGCTCGCGCCCGCCTTGGCGCTGGCGGCAGTTCTCGTCTCGCCGCTCGCGCACGCGGCGCTCGGCGACAGCCTGTTCGCCACGGGCGGCGACGTCGTCATCCGTTTCGATGGATCGGATGCGCGTTATGACAGCCTGATCAGCGTCAATGGTTCGGCGGAGATCTTCCCCAACCACGCGACGCTCGTGGGCACGGAGTGGGACCTGGGCAGCTTTGCCGCGGGCACGGCCATCGACGTGGTGCTGCGCGTGCTGAACACCGGCGCGCTGTTCCACAGCGGCAGCGGCGCGGCCAACATCGATGGCCTCGCCCACGCCATGGTCACCACCGACACGAGCGGGCGGACCTTCGTGAGCTTCGAGGACATCGTGGGCGGGGGCGACCACGACTACAACGACCACATGTTCTCGTTCATCGGAGTGAGCACGGTCACCGCGATCCCCGAGCCGTCGACGCTGCTGTTGACGCTGGCCGGCCTGGGCGTGCTGGGCTTCCTGCTGTCACGCAACGGTCGCAGGAACGACGACACATGATCTTCTTCTGAACACCTTCACGCCCGCCGGCGGCCAGGCCGCGCACCGAGGTGCGCCGTCAGGCCGCTTGCCGTTGGGCGACGGGATAGCCCCGCACCTCGAGGTCGTGCTTGTCCTCGGCGACGGCAGCCAGCAACTCGCGCCGCACCTGGCCTTCGAGCACCCCGCCCAGAAACCCGAGGAAGCGCGGCACCGGCAGCCGGATGGTGATGCCCACCAGCGTCGCCTCGCGGCCATCCTTGGCTTGCGGCCGGAAGCTGAAGCTCAGCGACCCACCCTTGTTGAAGCCCTCGACCGAGCGGTCGACCATGCTCAGCCGGTCGGGTGCGATCTCGCGCTCGAACACGTCGCGCTGGACGATGCCCAGCAGCTTCACCTCCTGCACGAAGCGCGCGCTGCGCTCGGACATCGAGAGGATCTCGAACCGAAGCTTGGGGTGCACGTTGGTGCTGATGTGATGCCGCAGGTCGGCGAACTGCGAGCACACCGCCGAGAGCGGCGCGGCGATCAGTTCCTCATGGCTGACTTCGACGAATTTCTGCATGGCGGTCTCCTGTCCGTGTGCAGCCTTGTACGCACGAGTTTGCGCGCCGGATGCACGCCGGGCAAGCCGCCGGCAGATGGTGTCGTCAGGGCAGCGCCGCCATCTTCACCGCCGGGCGCGACATCACGCGCACCTGCGCGTCCAGGCTGGCCACGATGCCGTTGGCGAAGTAGCTGTTCTGCGTGTCCGGCTCCAGCGCCGCGATGGCCAGGTTGGCCAGCGGCTGGTCCAGCGGGACGTAGTAGCTGCCGCCCTTCACGTCGATGAGCGAGGGCACCGTCTGCACCTGCACCTTCACGATGCCGTTGACGTCGGCCACCGTGCCGCGCACATCGGGGCGCGCGCCGGTGTCGCGCGAGAGCTCGCGGTAGGTTTCCGCACGCATGTCGCCGTCGGTGGCGAGCTGCATCACCGTCACCCCCAGGCCGCGCAGGCGCTGCACTGCATCCGCCTGGTCGTTGGCCAGCCAGTAGCCGCAAGGCCGCGTGCGCTTCTTCACCGCGCGCAGCTCCAGCGACGAATCCCAGGCCACGGTCAGCGGCTTGTCGGCGCCGGTCTGCGGGTCCAGCATCTGCAGCACGTACTCGCTGGGCGTGGCGGCGGCTTCCACCACCATCTCGCCCTGGCAGGCCTTCGAGGCCACGTCCTGCTCGACGAAGGCGCGCAGCCTGGCCATCTCGGCCGACTTGAGCGCCGCGCTCTGCAGCAGGCTGTGCAGCGCGGTGACGTGCGTGAACACGCGGCGCTTCAGGTGCAGCCGGCCGATGCCCACGCCGCGCGTCTCGATGAGAAAGCTCACCGCGTTCTTCAGCCCGTTCACGTTGCGGCCGGTGTCGGGCTGCACGCCGCCCATGGACACCTTCTTGTCGGCGAGGTCGGTCGAGGTGGTGTAGTACCACTCGGTGGTCAGGCCTTCGGCCTTGAAGCTCGCGAGCAGCGGCTGGCGAAACCATTCCTCCGCCGCCTTGGTGATGAAGCTCGGTTCATTGGCCGTCATCGCGTACTGCACCAGCGCATCGAACTTCTGCACCGCGTCGAACTTCTGCACGTAGCGCCCGACCACCGAATATTCGTGCGAATCCACGATGACCGCCGGGTGATAGTCGCGCGCTAGCTGCGCCTGGGCCTGCGCCTCGGGTGTCTTGAGCAGCAGGTGGTCGCGGTTCATGTCGATGCCGCTGGCCGTGACGCGGTTGCGCTCCTGCGCGCCGTCCGGGTTGGCACGCGGGATCATCACCACGTTGATGCGGTCCAGCAGTGGCTCCAGCTTGCCGCGGGCGAGCTCCTGCGCGACGACCATCAGCGCTTCGCTGCCGGCCGGTTCGTCCCCGTGCTGCTGCCCGACCAGCATCACGGTGAGCCGGTTGGATGCCGCGATGGCGGCCGGTTCGGTGTCAGCGAGCTTGGTGAAGAGCAAACCCTCGATGGGCAGGCCCGATTGCGAGCGGCCGAGCGCGAGCAGCTTGACGCTCGCGCGCTCGCCGCGGCCGTCGCGCACGAGCCCGGCCAGGAGCGCATGCAGCTCGTCGTTGCTGGTGAAGCCTGCATGGCCGGGCGCGAAGGCCGGGGTGGGCAACTCCACCGCCGGGTCGGGGAAGCGCGCCGCCACGGCATCGGAATAGGGCTTGGCGTCCGGCTGCGCCGGCGCGGCGGCGGTGGCTGCAGAGTGAGGTGCGATGACAGGTGCCGCCTCCGCCATCGCCACCTGCAGGGGCTTCACCGGCGCGGTCGATACCGCGCTGGACGGAACCGCCGCCTTGTTCGCCGGCACGGCACACGCGAGCAGGCTCGACGCGAGCCCGACTGCCAGCCACCATCGGCCGCCTGGAACCATCACCTTCAGCGACATCGCCGTTTCTCCCTGTTGTGAGCCTGCACGGGCTGGCAATATAAGCTCCCCGCACTGTCCAGAGGCCGCCGCCCCATGCTCATCCTCAAATGGCTTGCGATCATCATTGCCGTGCTGATCGTTGGTGCGCTTCTCATCGGCCAGCTAGGGCTGCTGCAGGGCAAGCCGCCGGCCGACCTGGGCGTGCGCGACGGCCGCCTCAAGCCGCCTTCGCGCACGCCCAACAGCGTCTCCACGCAGGCCGATCTCTACCCGGACAACCCGCAGCGCGCCTATGCGCAGATCGCACCCCTGCCCGCGCGCGGCGATGCAGCCGCGACCATCGCCAGGCTGCGCGACATCGTCCAGGCCATGCCCGGCGCCCGGGTGGTCAAGAGCGAACCCGGCTATCTCTACGTGCAGTTCACCACCCGCCTCATGCACTACGTGGACGACGCCGAGTTCTGGTTCGACCCGACGACGCAGACCGTGCAGCTGCGCTCGGCCTCGCGCCTGGGCGGCAAGGACTTCGGCGTGAACCGCGCGCGCATCGAGGAGATTCGTGCTCGCTGGTGAAGGAGTCGCCCTGCTCCTGCACAGCTCGCGCCTTGCGCCTAGACTGCGCGCCTGACATCCGCGAGTCCGTCCATGCAGCGCTCATCGCAGCCCGCCTTGATCACCCGCCTCCACCACGTCGCCATCATCTGCAGCGACTACGCCCGCTCCAAGCACTTCTACACCCAGGTGCTCGGCCTGCCGGTGATCGCCGAGACCTACCGCGCCGCGCGCGATTCGTACAAGCTCGACCTCGCCCTGCCCGACGGCTCGCAGATCGAGCTCTTCTCCTTCCCCGGCGCGCCGCCGCGTCCGTCGTACCCCGAGGCGCAGGGCCTGCGGCACCTGGCCTTCGGCGTCGCCGACGTGCGGGCGGCAGCGGCGCAACTGCAAGCCCAAGGCATCGAGGTCGAGGCCATGCGCATCGACGAGATCACCGGGCAGCGCTTCACCTTCTTCGCCGACCCCGACGGGCTGCCGCTGGAGCTGTACGAATCGGCCGATCGGTAGATCAGCGGCCCACCAACCTTCATCACATCACCGGAGGAACGCCATGCAACTCATCGGCATGCTCGACTCGCCCTACGTCCGCCGCGTCGCGGTGTCGCTGCACCTCATGGGCATCGCCTTCGAACACCGTTCGATCTCGGTGTTCCGCACCTTCGACCAGTTTCGGGAGATCAACCCCGTCGTGAAGGCGCCCACCCTCGTGTGCGACGACGGCGAGGTGTTGATGGACTCGACGCTGATCCTCGACTGGGCCGAATCGCTGGGCACGGCCAGGCGCAGCCTCATGCCCTCGTCCAACCCTTCGCGGCAGCACGAGCTGCGGCTCATCGGCCTGGCGCTCGCCGCCTGCGAGAAGTCGGTGCAGATCGTCTACGAGCGCGACCTGCGCCCGGCAGACAAGCAACATGCGCCCTGGATCGATCGCGTGACCGGGCAGCTGCACGCCGCCTACGCCGCACTCGAGGCCGAGCTGCAGCGCCGGCCGCTGGCCTCGGGCAGCGAACACATCTCCCAGGCCGGCGTGACGACGGCCGTGGCTTGGCAGTTCACCCACATGCTGCTGCCCGGCGTGGTGGATGTGGCGCGCCATCCGGCGCTCGAATCGTTCTCGGCGGCCGCCGAGCAGTTGCCCGAGTTCCTTGCCGCGCCGCCGAAGTGACGCAGCATCCTCTAAGCACCGCACCCTCCTTCCCCACAGCCTCGACGACAGGACGTCCCATGCCGATCCGTTTCATCCTTGCTTCTCTCCTGCTGCTGCCGCTCGCAAGCCAGGCGCAACTGGCCGTCGTGCCTCAGCCCGACCATGAATTGCTGCTCGCAAGCCCCGACGCCCGGCTCGCGGCCAACAAGCGCCTGGTCTACGACTTCTGGCGCGAGGTGTTCGAAGGCGGCCACATGGAACTGGCGCCCAAGTACATGGCCGAGACCTACATGCAGCACAACCCCAACGTGCCCACCGGCCGCGCGGCCTTCACCGACTTCTTCTCGAAGTTCGCCAAGCCGCACCCCATCGAGCTGAAGGTGAAGGCGCCTCTCGTGTCCATCACCGCAGAAGGCGACCTCGTCATCCTGAGCTTCGTGCGCGAATTGCCCGACCCCAAGGACGCGTCGAAGAAGTACACCACCACGTGGTTCGACATGTTCCGCATCGAAGGCGGCAAGATCGCCGAGCACTGGGATGCGGCGCCCAAGCAGTGAGGCAGGCATGCCCGCGCCCGCGTCCTTGATCGATGACGTCGGACCGCCCGACGCAGGCCATGTGGGCTAGACGTCGACGGCACGCAGCGGTGGCGGCCACCGTCGTGCTGTGCGCGGCCCTGCTCGCGGTGCTTGGCGCCGGCGAAGTGCTGAGCCAGCCCGCGCACCGCCATGTCGGAAGCGCACCGCCCGACCTGGATGCCACGCCTGTGGACATCCAATGTTCGAGTGGCGCCCACATCCGCGGCTGGGCTGTGCCCGGCCGCGAAGGCGGCGGCGTGGTGCTGCTTCTGCATGGCGTGCGCGCCGACCGGCGCGAAATGATCGATCGCGCACGCTTCCTCAAGCGACAAGGCTTCGGCGCGCTGCTGATCGACCTGCCAGCCCACGGCGAAAGCGATGGCGATCGCATCACCTTCGGGTGGCGCGAGGCCGACGGCGTCCGCGCCGCGCTGCGCTATCTGTCCGATCGCTGGCCCAAGGAACAAGTCGGTGTCATCGGTGTGTCGCTGGGCGCCGCGTCGCTGGTGCTCTCGCATCCGACCCCGCCCCCGGCCGCCGTGGTTCTCGAATCGATGTACCCGACCATCGCCGACGCGGTGTCCGACCGCTTGCGCATCTACCTGGGTGCGGCTGGCCCGACACTCGCGCCCGTGCTGCTCACCCAGCTGCCTCTGAGGCTGGGCATCTCCCCAGCCCAGTTGCGCCCGGCCGTGGAAATCGCCGACCTGCACGCACCGTTGCTCGTGGCAGCCGGTTCTGTGGACAGGCACACCACGCTCGACGAGACCCAACGCATCTTCGACAGCGCCAACGGGCCGAAGGAATTGTGGATCGTGGAGAACGCGGCCCACGTGGATCTGCACGCGCGGTCAAAGCCCGAGTACGAAGCAAGGATCGGCGGCTTCCTTGCGCTGCACCTGCGCAAGCCGCAATGAGCGGTGTCCCCGGTTCACTCCCGGAGGCTCTCATGATCTTCCCGGATATGCCCTCCCACCGGAACGAATGCACGCACCAAATCGGGCGGACGGTGTCAAGATGCAGTCCTCGGGGGACCAAGGTCAGGACTCATGCACCAGTGGCTGCCACGTCGATTCGCGATCGTCTTCGCCGCATCCTTCGCGGCGATCGTCCATGCTGCACCGCCGATTCCGCCTGCCGCCCGCAGCGCCATCCTCGCGGTGAACACGGCCGCGAATCACAAGGACTATGCGGCGCTGCAGGCCCTGATGAGCGAGGACTTCATCTGGAGCTACCAGGGCGCGCCGAGCGCCGTGACGGCGATCGCGGAATGGCAGTCGCACCCGAAGATGCTCAAGGATCTCCACCACGTGACCAGCCTTCCGTGCGAGCAGAAGTCGGCGCTGGTGGAATGCGCCGAGGCGACCAAGGGCGGCTTTCGCGCCGGGTTCAAGCAGACGGCCGCCGGCTGGCGCATGGTGTACTTCGTCGAGGGCGATTGACGCTGCAGGGCTTGCGCGGGGCCGCCGTGCTCAGCTGCCTGCTCCTGGCCACGCTCGCTCGCGCTGAAGACCGCACCAACCACTTCAACGATCCCTTCCTGCAGGTCACCCAGGGCATGCCCGATTGCCCCGTGCCTGAAGGGCCGCTGCTCACCGACGCCGAGGCCCGGGCGCAAGCCCATTCGCGCATCGAGCGGGGCACGAGCTGCTTCCAGTCGGGCAGGTGCCGGCTGCCCAATTCCTACCTCTACGACAAGGAAATCATCCCGCGCGTGAAGAAGGCGGTGGATGCGGACGGCGGCTTCGCCGACACCAGCGTCTGGGCCGAAGGGCAGCGCCGCTGGGTCTGGCTCAAGGGTTGCGTGCGCACGCAGGCGCAGTCCGACGCGCTGGAGCGCATGGTGCGCAACATCGACGACGTCGAAGGCGTCATCAACCAACTGACCATTCCGAAGCAATGACCATCGACACCACCACCACGCCGCTCAGCATGTACGAGGCCTCGGTGCCCGTGTTCAGCCGCTACCTGCGGCAGCTCTCGGCCATGCTTGATCTTGCGCAGAACCATGCCCGCAAACAGGGTCTGGATCCCAACACATTGCTGCAAGCGCGGCTGTCGCCCACGATGTACCCGTTCTCGACGCAGGTCGAGATCGCCGCGGGCTTCGCCCTGCGCGCCTGCGCACCGCTCGCGGGCCTGCCGAAACCGGCGGACGCGCCGCCCGCCGCAGGCTTCGACGGCTTGCGCGCCCGCATCGAGCGCGTGATGGCGTTTCTCGAGGCGATCGACCCGCAGCAGATGGCCGGCAGCGAATCGCGCGAGTTCACGAGCCAGGCCGGAATGGAGCCGGTATCGCTGCCGGGGCAGGTCTTCCTGCTGCAGTACGCGTTGCCGAACTTCTTCTTCCACGCCACCACCGCCTACGCGATCCTGCGGCACATGGGCGTGGGGCTTGGCAAGAGCAACTACGACGGGTTTCACACGTATGCATGAGGTTGGCGGGCGTGCGTTCGTCGCACTTGCCGACTTCGGCGATGCGAAGCGAAACGCCGAGGACCTGCGCCTTTCCGACATTGCCGCAACTTCCAGGCGCGCCGCCCCCAAATGAGTGATCCCGCCTTGCCTCCAGTAGCGTCCGACAAGCCCTGCCCCGCCTGCGCGAGGCCGTTGGCCCCGTCGGGCGAGTGGCCTGTCTGGTGCGCACACTGCGAGTGGAACCTCATCCCGACCTCCAGCGAAAAGCGATTTCGCAAGATGGCAGCCGGCTGGCGCCAGATCAGCACCGCACTCAGCGACCGCCTGTTCAACGAACTCCACAGCGATCCGCTGGACCGCTCGGCGCATCGCACTGCTCGGGCTTCGATCAGTCTCGCTCTCGCCTATGCACTCGCGACATTGGTCCACTCGCTGAGCCTGGCCCTGCTCGCACTCGGGGTCTGGGTGCTGTGGCGCCCCTGGACCAATCTCTTCGCCGTGATCGGTGCGTTTGCTGCGGTGCTGCTGGCATGGGCCGTGAGGCCCAAACTCTCTCAGCCACCGGAGCACGTCGTGAGTCGCGACGAGGCACCGACCCTGTACCTCCTGGCAGATCGACTGGCTGGCGCCATGCGAACCGACCCGCCACATGGAATCGCAATCAGTGCCGACTTCAATGCGTCCTACGGCAGGTACGGATGGCGTCGACGTCCCTATGTGGAGCTTGGTCTGCCCTTGCTGCTCGTGCTGGAGCCACGGCAGCGGGCGGCCGTCTTGGCACACGAGCTTTCTCACGGTGCGAACGGCGATCCGATGCGCAGCCTGTACCTTCACCAGGCCGTCGATACCGTCGCGACGTGGTCGGCGGTGATTCGTCCTCACACCCTGGCCGCGGCGGGCGGCCTGGTTGGGCTGCTGTCCATTCCCTTCGAGCTTGCCGCGTTGGCTTTGTCCGAAACGCTTCTATGGACAGCGCATGGCATCTGGCTGCTGGTGCTGCGAGAGTCGCAACGGGCCGAGTACCTGGCCGATCGGCTGGCAGCATCGGTGGTCGGCACGGAAGCCATGTGCTCGGCGCTCGACGCGCTGCATCCGGATGATGCGGTTGATCTCGCGATTCAGCGGATGGCACTCAACGGCAGCGAGGAGGGCCTCTCCACCTTGCTGCGCGACACAGTTGGTCAAGTGCCCGACAGCGAACGCGAACGGCGGCGGCGCCTGGCACGCAGGCAGGGCTGGCGCGTGGATTCGTCGCATCCGCCGACTGCGCTTCGCATCGACATGCTCGCATCCCGCGACAGCATCCCGCCATCGAGCCGGCTCCATTCATACGAAGAAGAGCAGCTCGACAGGGAATTGGCAACACTCGAGCCGGACGTCAAGCGCCGCCTCGTGAACCACTATCTGGTCGGTATCCACGGCTGAGAGACTCCCATGAACATCGAGATCACCCCGCTTCGCCCCGACGACCGTCAGGCCTGGGACGTCCTGGCCCGCGGCTACAAGAGCTTCTACCAGACGAGCCTGCCGGATGCCGAATACGAGCTCGCCTGGCAGCGGCTGATGCGGGCCGAGCGGGTGCATGGGCTGGGGGCCCGGCTGGATGGGCGGCTGGTCGGCATCACGCACTACCTCTTCCACCCGAGCACCTGGGCCGAGGACAACTGCTACCTGCAAGACCTCTTCGTCGATCCGGGCGCGCGTGGCCACGGCGCCGCGCGAGCCTTGATCGAGGCGGTGGGCCGGGCGGCGAAAGCGCGTGGCGCGGCGCGCATGTACTGGCTCACGCACGAGACGAATGCGCCGGCGCGGGCGCTCTACGACAAGCTCGCCGCGTACCAGGGTTTCATCCGCTACGAATTTCCGATGGCATAGACATGCGTTAAGGTGGCGGGCACACGCTTGAAGGAGGCCGCCCGCCATGCCCACGCTGGATGAAGAAATCGCCCGCCACCTGCGACAGGCCGCCGAATCGGGCGAGTTGCAAAGCGCCAAGGGGTATGGCGAGCCGTTGGCCGAGGCGCAAGGCTGGAACGAGACGCCGGACTCCCTGCGCATGCCCTTCAAGATCCTCAAGGATGCAGGCGTCGTGCCGCGGGAGATCGAGATGTTCCAGCAGCGTGCCCGCCTGCGGGCCGCGCTTCAGGCCGCGACGACACCGGATGAACAGACCGCGCTGCAGAGCGCGCTGAGCGAGCTGGAGCAAAGCCTTGCGCTGCGGCTGGAATCCTTGCGCATCCACACCTCGCTGTGAGCCACCACCGACCGCCAGGGAGCCGATCATGACCCCAGACGAACAGGCCATCCGCAACATGATCGCGCTCTGGCACGGCGCCACCGCCAAGGGCGACGTGGACACCGTGCTCACGCTGATGGACGAGAACGCCGTCTTCCTCGTGCCCGGCCAGCTGCCCATGCGCGGGCGCGACGGGTTCGGGCGCGGGCTGCGCGGCCTCTTGAAGACGCATCGCATCGAATCGACCAGCGAGATCCAGGAGGTCGAGGTGGCCGGCGACTGGGCCTACTGCTGGAGCCAGCTCGTGGTGAAGGTCATCGCCCTGGCCGACGGCAGCACCAACACACGGCAGGGCAACGCCTTGTCCATCCTCCACAAGCAGGCAGACGGCCAGTGGCGGCTGGTGCGCGACGCCAACATGCTGGCCGCGGCCTGAGGCAGCGATGAACAAGAACGCCTTTCTCACCGGCGAATGCCTTTGCGGCTCGGTCGCATTCCGCGTGCAGGCCTCGGCGATGTCGCCGATGCAGGTCTGCCATTGCTCGCAGTGCCGCAAGGCACAGGGCGGCCCCTTCGCCACCAACGTGCCGGTGGAAGCGTCGGGCGTGGACTTCCTGCGCGGCAAGCCGCTGCTCAAGGGCTTCGAGTCGTCGCCGGGCAAGACCCGCTTCTTCTGCTCGAACTGCGGCTCGCCGGTGTTCAGCGTGAGGGATGCGGTCCCCGGCGTGCTGCGCATGCGCGCGGGCCTCTTCGACGAGGACCTGCCGGTTCGTCCGGCGTATCACGCCTACGTCGGCTCGCGCGCGCCGTGGTGGCCGCTCGACGACGACCTGCCCAAGTTCGACAAGGCCGCCGACCTCGTCGCGCTGGCTGAACGCGATGCGAAGCGCACCATCGATCTCGTGGGCATCGACCACATCTACCTCGCCGTGACCGACCTCGCGCGGGCCGAGGCGTTCTACGACCACGTGATGATCCAGGTGCTCGGCCACCGCAAGAACACCTTCGGCATCCACGGTGACGAGCACATCCAGTACTACAACCGGCACTTCGGCTTCGTGCTGCGGCCTGCCCGAAGCAAGCGCGAGCACGATTCGTATTCGGCCGGGCTGCACCACTTCTGCCTGCGCGTCGACTCCATCGACGACGTGAAACGGGCCGCGCGCATGCTGCAGGAAAAAGGCATCGCGGCAACGGACGCCACCCACTTCACGCAGTACGCGCCGGACTACTGGGCCACCTTCTTCAACGACCCGGACGGCATCCGGCTGGAGATCACCAACTACCGGCAGGAGCGCCGCGACCGGCACGACCTGTGGGACAGCTTGCCCGCGTCGACCTGACCCACACCCTCCTCGATTGACACCTCGCCGACCGATGCGCTTCGCCACCTTCTTTCGCAACCTGAACCTCGGTCGCCCCGGCAAACCCACGCGCGAGCAATTCATCGATGCCTTCGAGCAAGCCGGCGCCGCCGACGTGCGATCGTTTCTCACGCACGGCAACGTCGTGTTCTCGGCCTCGGGCAAGCGGGCGGCGCAGGCCATCGTGCGCGACGCCAGCGCACGGCTCGAAGACTGCTGCGGACTCAAGGAGCCCGCGTTCCTTCGCACCATCGACAGCCTGGTGGCACTCGTCGATTCCGACCCCTTTCGCGATGGCCCCGATGACCGCATCTACGAGCGCTGCGTGAGCTTCGTGACGCCGAAGGCCGTGGCGGCGCTCGAGCTGCCGTCGGTGAATGCGAAGCGCGACGTGGAGATCTTCGCGGCCGGCGAGGCGGAGTTCCTGAGCGTGAGCCGCAAGCTGGGCGCGTCACCCGGCTCGCCCAACGCCTGGCTGGAGCGCACCCTCGGCGTGGACGCCACCACGCGCGCCTGGAACACCGTCGTGCGCATCACCCGGCTCGGAGACTGAGCGTGCGTTTCCGCTTCAACGATGCCGCCGCCCGCCACATCCTCGCGGACCCGCTGGGCTTCGCGTTCAAGACGCTCAAGGCCTTCAAGGCCAACCAGGGCCTGCTGCTCGCCGGCGCCGTGGCGTACTACGCGCTGCTGTCCATCGTGCCGCTGCTCATCCTTTTCGTGATCGCGCTGTCGCACTGGATCGACCAGGCCGAGCTGCTGAAGACGCTCGGCCGCTACCTCGAATGGCTGGTGCCGGGGCAGTCGCGGGCGATCGTCGGCGAGCTGAAGAACTTCGTGGACCACCGCGACGTCGTCGGCTGGGTGCTGGGCGTGACGATGATCTTCTTCAGCTCGCTCGCCTTCACGGTGCTGGAGAACGCGATGTCGGTGATCTTCGTGCACCGCGTGGCCATCCGGCGCCGCCATTTCGCGATCTCGGCCCTGCTGCCCTACTTCTACATCCTGCTGCTCGGGCTCGGGCTGCTGCTGGTCACGCTGGTGTCGGGCAGCCTGCAGGCTATGGGCGAGGAAAGCGTGGAGTTTCTCGGCCGCGAGTGGTCGCTGGGCGGCATCTCGGGCGTGCTGCTGTACCTGCTGGGCGTGGGGGGCGAGGTGTTCGTGCTGACCTCGGTGTACCTCGTGATGCCGGTAGGCCGGCTGTCGATCTGGCATGCACTGGTGGGTGGCGTCACGGCCACGGTGCTGTGGGAGATCACGCGGCACCTGCTCGTGTGGTACTTCGCGACGCTGTCGCAGGTGAGCCTGGTGTACGGCTCGCTCACCACCGCCATCGTCGTGCTGCTCAGCCTGGAGATCGGCGCGACGCTGCTTCTCTTCGGCGCGCAGGTGATCTCCGAGTACGAGCGGCTGTGCCGCGGCAAGGACGACGACGAAGGTCGCGGACTCCACACCCGCCCCGCGCCGTAGGCCATCGGCGACGGCACCCAGGGGCGCGGCCTTGCGTGATGAACATCACACGGCCTGGCGCCGCATTCCTTGAGACATTGACCCATGTCAAACACCAGAAGGATGCCCCTTCATCTTCGGCGGATGCGTTCGAAGTTGAGGTGCAGGCTGATCCGAGTGGCCTGAGCATCACCAGAGAGATCGTCATGCGCCACAACTCCCCGATCGTCGACCGGGAATTCCACTTTCCCGAGGCCCAGACCCTCGTGTCGATCACTGACCTCCAAGGCCGCATCGTCTACTGCAATCCGGCATTCATCGAGGTCAGCGGATACACCCGCGACGAACTGCTCGGCCAGCCGCACAACCTGATCCGCCATCCGGACATGCCGGAGGAAGCCTTCCGCGACATGTGGGAGACGATCGGCAGCGGCCGGCCATGGTCCGGGGCGGTGAAGAACCGCCGCAAGGACGGCAGCTACTACTGGGTGATGGCGAACGTCACGCCCATCCTCGAAGGCGGGTCCTGCACCGGCTACATGTCGGTGCGCATCCATCCGAGCCGCAAGACCGTGGACGAGGCCGAGGCGCTGTACGCCGTGATGCGCGAGGAGAGCCAGCGCGGCGTGCTCCGGCATCGGCTGAGCGGTGGTCGCCTGCAGGCCCGCGGCCTGGGCGGCGTGCTGGCCGGTTGGGCTCGCCCGGGAATGGGCACACGCCTGGCCTTCGTTGCCGCGGCCTCGGCGACGGCATCGTTCGCGGCCGGCCTCGCGGCGGGCCCCGCGGCGGGCGGCGCCGCACCGGGCGCACCGGCCGTGGCCATCGGCGCCCTCGCCACGGCGATGGTGGCGGCACTGGCCACGTGGAGGCTGCGCGCGCTTGCGATTCGCCCGATCGAACAGGTCATGCAGCTGTGCAACCGCATGGCGGCCGGCCAGCTTGGAGAACGCCTGGCCGACGACGCCGGCCTGCCGGACGAGCTCGCCGTGGCGTTCAACCAGCTCAACGTGAACCTGGTGTCGGTGGTCGGCGACGCCCGGGCCGAGACCGAGAAGATGCGCTTGTCCACCATGGAGATCGCCGCCGACAACCGCGACCTGTCGGCGCGCACCGAATCGCAGGCGGCCAGCCTGGAGGAAACCGCGGCGTCGATGGAGCAGATCACCGGCACCGTCCGGCAGAGCGTGGATTCGGCGCGGCAGGCGGCACAGCTGGCGGCCGACGCGAGCGAAGTCACGCGCAACGGCAGCCAGGCTGTCGGCACGGTGGTGGAGACGATGAAGCAGATCGACGATTCCTCGCGGCGCATCGGCGAGATCATCGAGGTCATCGACGGCATCGCGTTCCAGACCAACATCCTTTCGCTCAACGCCGCGGTGGAAGCCGCGCGCGCCGGTCCGCAAGGCCGCGGCTTCGCGGTGGTGGCCTCGGAGGTGCGTGCGCTGTCGCAGCGCACGGCCAGCGCGGCGAAGGAGGTGCGGACCTTGATCGAGGAGTCCGGGCGCACCGTGCAGGCCGGCACGCGCCATGCCGATCTCGCGCGCGGCACGATCGACAAGGCGCTGGGCTCGGTGATCCAGGTGGCGGGGTTCATCCAGCAGATCAGCCAGGGTGCGCAGGAACAGCTCTCCGGCATCTCGCAGGTCAACGAGGCGGTCGGCCAGCTCGACGCCATCACCCAGAGCAACGCGAGCCTGGTCCAGCACGTCGCCAGCTCGGCCGCGTCCCTGCAAGGTCAGGCGGAGACGGTGGCTGCGTCGGTGAAGGTGTTCAAGCTGGCCGGGGACCGGACGGGCCCGGCATCGATGCCCGACGCGGTGTCCTTGCGGCGGGAGGCAAAGGCCAGGCGTTCATCCGAATCGGCCCTGCAGGAACCACCCTTGTGAATGCTGGGACACCGACATCGGCAGCCGCGCACGGTAGATCCAGACCAGCGCACCGTCGCTCGCCTGGGCGATGAAGTAATCGCGCTCGGCCAGCGCCGCGTCCCACCAGCCGGATTCGATGCGCTCCGGCCCGCACAGCAGCTGCAGGGGCTTGCCGTCGAGCATGGGGCGCAGCTGCTTCTCGGCCAGGGGCTCGGGCTCGGCGAGCAGCCAGACGGGGCGCTGCGGGCCCGGCGGCGCCGCTCTTGCCCGTGCCCTCGGGGTGGATGAGGCAAGACCGTTCGCAGGCCTGGGTGCGGCCGCGGGCTGGCCCCGTGCCCTGCCTTGGCTCGCGTGAGAACCCACCTCGCCCGCGCCCGGCGCCACCCTGACCGACGCCGCATCGGCCGCCACCACGGCGCTGGCGTACTCCGGCCGATGGTCTTCCACCTTCCGCAGCCGCTGCACCCGGTCGCAGCCCAGGCGCGCCTGCAGCCGCTCGATGAGCCGGGTGAGCCCCTCGCGCTCGCTCTTCGCGGTGGGAAAGAGCTCGCTGTTGGGCGGCGCGCGCCGCAGCACGTCGGCGCAGGTGATGCGCAGCTCCAGCGTGGGCGCCACGAGCTGCAGTTGCGCAAGCCGCTCGCGCAGCAGCACGAGCAGGTGCTTGATGTCGCGCGAAGGCTCGGCCAGTGCGATCTCGAGCGTGCTGTCTTCGGGCGTCTTCGCATCGTGCCGGTGGCGCGGCTCGTGCTGCATGTGCAGCGTGAAGCGGCTGATCTGCGCATGCTGGGCGCTGGCCCACGACACCAGCCGCGCGAGCAGCATGGACGCGCCGTGCAGCACCTGCTCGGTGGTGTCGGCGCGGGCGAAGAGCTCGAGCCGGCTGTCGAAGGTGTCGCTCAGGGCCACCCACTGCCGCGGGTCGGGCTTGGCGCCGCGCGCACGGTCGATGTCGTCGAGCAGGCCTTCGCTGAAACGCCGCGCGAGGCCGCTGCGCGGCAGGCCTCGCAGGTCGGACAGCGTGCGCAGGCCCATGCCCTGCAACGCCTCCCAGTGCTCGCGCCCGGGGCCCACCAGCCACAGCGGCACGGCATCGAGCATGCGGTTGAGCGTGGGCAGGTCCACCGCATGCCGGCCTTCGCGCGGGTCGGGCAGGCGCGCGAGCAAGGCCGCGCCTTCGGGCGTGGGGGCGCTCGCGCAATGCACCACGTGGCGCAGCGGCTGCAGCGTGGCATGCAGGCGCCGCAGCAGCTTGTTGCGGCCGCCGAAGTAGCGCAGGCTGGCGCGCACCTCCAGCAGCACGGTGTGCGGTGCCTCCTGCGGGTCGGCAGGGGCGGCGAGCGTGACCGAGGGCGTGAAGGCCAGCGCCGCATGCGCCACGCTCAGGATGGCCTGCGCATCGCGCGCCGCATCGGACTGGGCGAGCACGATGTCAGGCGACAGCGCCAGCGCGGTGGCCCGCTTGAGGCCGGGCCGCACGCCCATGGCGAACGCCGCCGCATTGGCGCTCACGATGTGGTGGGCGTCCATCAGCGCCACCGGCTGCGGCATGGAATGCACGTCCTGCACGCCGTCGCCGGCCAGCGTCGCGCCGAAGGATTCGAGCGACAGCATCGGCAGGTGCAATGCGATCCACAGGCTCATGTCGGCCGCGGCCATGCATCACCTTCTCAGGACGCCAGGTTGATGAAGGTGGCCGAAGGCAGCGCCTGCGACAGCACATCCGAGCGCTGCGCCGGCCCCTCGATGACCGGCCCCGCCCGCTGGCGTGCCGCAGCCGACAGCACCGGCGGCAGCGCGAGGCGCAGGGGCGATTCGAGCGGCGGGCCGCGGCGCTTGAGCACGCGCAGGTTCAGCACGTCGGCGCCGCCCGGCTTCAAGGCCAGCCGCAGCGGCGCGGCGGTGGGGCGCTGCTGGGCCGCCATTTCTCGGATGACGAAGGCCGGCCCGTCGTGTGCATGGGCGGCCAGTTGCAGCCGGCGCAGCCGCTCGGCCCGCAGGCGCGGCGGCAGCCAGGCCAGCACCGCGCCCACGTGCCCGCTCTTGAGCGCCTGCTCCAGCGCCCACAGGCTGTCGCTGCCGGCCACCACCTTGCAGCGGGTGTTGACGACGAGCAGGTCGTCCACGTCCAGCCCCATCTGCGCCAGCGCCCAGGCGCACAGGGTGTCGGGCGGGTCGAACAGCATCACCAGCCGCCCGGTTTGCTGCACCGCGGCCAGGCTGCGGCTGAGCAGGCGCATCTCGCCCACGCCCGGGTGCGGCAGCAGCAGCTCGCTCAGCACCCGCCGCGGCCAGCCGCCGCCCGGCAGCTCGGCATCGAGCGCGGGAAAGCCGCTGGACAGCGCATGCTCCGCCTGGCGGCCGAGCTGGTGGCCCAGCCACAGGGAGGGGTGCAGGGTTTCAGGGGGAAGCGGCAGCGGCCGTCGAGAAGGACGGCCGCCCGCGTGGCCGCCGCGCGCAGCCTGGTCGAACGCCGGGCTTGCGGGCGTGGCGACGAGGGGGGCGGAAACGGCGGGGGGCATGACGTGCAAGAGAAGACTGCGGATACTGTACAAATATACAGGTATCGTGTCCAGCCGGTTCGCCAGAGTCCTCGCCGCCACGGGAAACCGTCACGCAATCCCCCGCCGTGGCCGCGCCAAGGCGCCCGCCCCCGCCGGCAAAACACCCGCGCTCACCGGCGTTTCGCGCCCGCACCCGGCATTTCGTCGCACGCCCATCGCGATGCGGGCGGGCCGCCGGCACAGTGCGCCCATCACGTCACACCACCCCAAGGAGCCAACCATGTTCATCGCCATCCTGCAGAACACCCCCACCTGGGTCTGGGGCCTGCTCGCCGCGCTCATCGCGCTCGGGCTCTCGCAAGCATTCCCGCGCTCGATCACGCTGCGCCGCGCCGTCATCATGCCGATGGCGATGGTGGGCCTGTCGCTGTACGGCGTGACCTCGGTCTTCGGCGCGCAGCCGCTGCCCTTGCTGCTGTGGGCCGCGGGCCTGGCCACCACCGCCACGCTGATGCTCAACCTGGGCGCCGGCCGCGGCGTGAGCTGGTCGGCCGCCGAGCGCCTGCTGCGCGTGCCCGGCAGCTGGTGGCCGATGGCGACCATCCTCGCCCTGTTCGTCACCAAGTTCGCCGTCGGCGTGACGTTGGCGATGCACCCGTCCTTCGCCCACGACGCCGCCTTCGCCACCGGCGTGAGCCTGCTGTACGGCAGCTTCAGCGGCGTCTTCTTCGGCCGGGGCGCTGCGATGTGGAAGGTGGCGCACCGCGCTCTGAACGGCACGGTCTGAGCCTGAACGCACCTGAGCCAGAATCGGCGATGCTCACCGAGACATCCTCCGCCTTTCCGCCCATCAAGCGACGCAGCTTTGCCGCCCGCGGGCTGAGGAGCGTGCTCATCGCCTGCTTCGTCGCGCTGGCCATCAGCGGCCTGTACAACACCAACCCGATGATCACGCTCGCCTACTCGACGAGCTACACGCTGGGCTGCTGGTTCTTCATCGATGCGGGGCGCATCCTCGCCGCGCGCTGGGTGTACCGCAACGACCGCGGCAACGGCAAGTTCGGCCGCTGGCCGGGCTGGAAGTGGATGGTCGCGATCGTGCTCGTGGGCACCTTCGCCGGCGCGGTGTTCGGCAATGCGCTGGCGAACCTGATGACCGGCCGCCATGAGCCAGGCTTCATCGGCGGCAGCAATTTCCGCCAGGCGCTGGGCGTGCTGATGTTTTCGCTCATCCCCGGCATCCTCGCAACCTACTTCTTCTACACGAAAGAGCGGCTCGCACTGAGCGAGGCGCAGGCCCAGACCGCGCGCCGCCAGGCCGCCGAGACGCAGCTCAAGCTGCTCGAATCTCAGCTCGAGCCGCACATGCTGTTCAACACGCTGGCCAACCTGCGCGTGCTCATCGGGCTGGACCCGCAGCGCGCCCAGGCCATGCTCGACCGGCTCATCGCCTTCCTGCGCGCCACGCTGGAGGCATCGCGCGCCCGGGCCCACCCGCTGTCGGCGGAGTTCGCGCGCATCGCGGACTACCTCGAGCTCATGAAGATCCGCATGGGCGATCGCCTGCAGCCCGAGCTGCAGCTGCCGCCCGAGCTGGCCGACCAGATGGTGCCGCCGCTGCTGCTGCAGCCGCTGGTCGAGAACGCCATCAAGCACGGCCTGGAGCCGCACGTGAACGGCGGGCGGCTCGTCATCAGCGCATCACGCGAAGGCCGCGAGCTCGTGCTGCGCGTGCGCGACACCGGCGCGGGCCTGGGCGTGAGCGGCGCCGACGGCACGCACTTCGGCCTCAAGCACGTGCGCGAGCGGCTGTCCACGCTGCACGGCGACGGCGCATCGCTGGAGCTGGCCGAGGCGGGCGACGACCAGGGCGGCGTGGTCGCGACGGTGCGGGTGCCGATGGCCTGACGCATCACGCCGGGCCCGGTGGACTGTTGACGCGGACGCGTCAGAATCACGTCCCATGCCCACCGCCCTCATCGCCGAAGACGAGCCGCTGCTCGCCGCCAACCTGCAGGCCGAGCTGCAGCGCCTGTGGCCTGAACTGAAGATCGTCGCCAGCGTCGGCCATGGCGAAGCCGCCGTGCAGCAGGCGTTGGCACTCGAGCCCGAGCTGCTCTTCCTCGACATCCGCATGCCGGGCATGACCGGCCTCGAAGCCGCGCAGGCCATCGCCGAGGACTGGCCCGAGGACACATCCAAGCCCTTCCCGCTCATCGTCTTCGTCACCGCCTACGACCAGTACGCGCTCCAGGCCTTCGAGCGCGCTGCGGTGGACTACGTGCTCAAGCCGGTGCTGCCCGAGCGGCTCGCGCAGACCTGCTCGCGGCTGCAGGCGGCGCTGGCGCAGCGGGCACAGCCGCAATCAGGCACGCCCAGCCTGGACGACGTGATGCAGCAGCTGCGCGGCCTGGTCGCGCAAGGCGGCGTGGGCACGGCGGCGGGCGCGCCACCCGCGCAGGCCAGCACCCTCAAGGTCATCCAGGCCGGCTCGGGCAATGCCATCCACATGGTGCCGGTGGAGGACGTGCTGTACTTCGAAGCGGCCGACAAGTACGTGCGCGTCATCACCGCCGAGCGCGAGCACCTCATCCGCACCTCGCTGCGCGAGTTGCAGCCGCAGCTCGATGCGAACCGCTTCTGGCAGATCCACCGCGGCACCATCGTGCGCTGCGATGCCATCGGCACCGCGCTGCGCGACGAGGCGGGCAAGGTCACGCTCACGCTGCGCGGGCATGGCGACAAGCTCATCGTGAGCCGCATGTACGCGCACCTGTTCAAGGCGATGTGACGCTGCCGTGCCGCGGGGCGTCGCCTCGCGGCACCTGCGCTTTCTGGCGTGCATTTCGCGTCGTGTGACAGCCGCTTCGTCGGCGCTTGACGCGTTTTGTCGCGAGAGCCTTCCGCGCGCCGCGGGCCTTGCCGAAGATGAGCGCCATGGACCACATCACCACGCTCATCGAGACCCGGCCGCTGATCGCGCTGCACCTCTTCGCCGCACTGATCGCGCTGGTCATCGGCATCGTCGTGATGCGCCGCCGCAAGGGCACCGTCAACCACAAGATGCTGGGCTGGACCTGGGTGGCGTTGATGGCCACCGTCGCCATCTCCAGCGCCTTCATCCGCGATTACCACCTGCCCAACATCGCGGGCTACACACCCATCCACGTCTTCACCGCCCTCGTCGCTGTGGGCCTGCCGACCGGCATCTGGCGCATCCGCCAAGGTAACGTCGCCGGCCACCGCCAGATGATGACGCGCATGTTCTTCGGCGCCTGCGTGGTCGCCGGCCTGTTCACCCTCTTGCCCGGACGCTTCCTCGGCGACTTGCTGTGGAAGCACACGCTGGGCCTCGTCCACTGATTCCGTTTCGTTCCTGCACCCACCACCCCAAGGAGACCGCCATGAGCCGCCAATATGCCCGCAATGACTACAGCCTCGAAGCCCGCGCCGAGCGCCGCGTGCGCCGCAAGATCGGCTTCTTCATCCACGCGCTGGTGTTTGCCTGTGTCAACGGCGGCCTGTTCGTCGTCAACCAGGTGACGGGCGGCGGCCCGTGGCACATGTTCCCGCTGCTGGGCTGGGGCCTGGGCCTGGCCATCCACGGCCTCGTGACCTTCGTCTCGCTGCAAGGCGAAGGGCTTCGCCGGCAGATGATGCAAGACGAGATCGTCCGCATGCGCCGCCTGGAGCAATGAGCCGTGCCGGACGACACAAGGGCCCCGATCGGGGCCCTTGTTCATTGCAGCGCGAGGTGTCTGGTTGACGTCAATGACGGCGGCGGGTTTCGTCCCAGTCGCGGTCGTGGTGCTCGTGCCACTCGCGTTCACGCCACTCGCGCTCACGCCAGCCGTTGTGCCAGCCGCCGCGGTGGTAGTAGCCACCGTAGACCACCGGCCTCGGCCCATACACCACCGGCGCGCCGTAGACCACCGGCACCGGGCGGTAGACCACGCGCGGCGGGGGCGGCGCGTAGACCACCGGCTCTTCCACATACACCGGCGCTGGTTCATAGACCACCGGGGCCGGCGCGTACATCGGGCCGCTGGACACCACCGTGGTGACCGCCGGCACGTTGATGCCCACGGACCACGACACATGGCCGCCCGCTTGCGCGGAGGTGGCGGCCATGACGCAACCGAGGGCGGCAAAGGCAAGGGCAATCTGCTTTTTCATGCTTGAGCTCCTGTTCGAGCGCATGTGCTGCGCCTGCCTCCCAAAACCCCGGCCGGCCGGCCGGCGTTGACGGCGAAACGGGCTGACAAGGTAAAGGAGAGTTTCAGACCCGAAGCGCTTGCAACGATGCGAAGAGCCCTCGCGCGAACATCGCGCACATGCCTGTTGGTGGGGCCCCACCGATAGAATCAGCCGCACTTCGCGACGGGCCTTCCGCACCGTCGACCGCTCCCTGACGCTCCCCATGAATTCACCCAAGAACAACGCTCCCGCCGCCGGCGCCGCCGAGGCCGACCACAAGCCCAGCAATTTCCTGCGCCAGGTGATCGAGCGCGACCTCGCCCAGGGCACCTACGCCGGCCGCCAGTGGAGCGGTGCGCCCGGTGATGCAGCGCAGCAAGAAAAAGGCGCGCCCGACCCCGCGAAAATCCGCACACGCTTCCCGCCCGAGCCCAACGGCTACCTGCACATCGGCCACGCCAAGAGCATCTGGCTGAACTTCGGACTCGCGCAGGAATACGGCGGCGTCGGCCACCTGCGCTTCGACGACACCAACCCCGAGAAGGAAGAGCAGGAGTACGTCGACGGCATCATCGACGTGGTCAAGTGGCTGGGCTACGACTGGAACGCCAACGGCACCAGCCACCTCTACTACGCCAGCAACTACTTCGACTTCATGTACCGCGCGGCCGAGGCGCTCATCAGCGCGGGCCTGGCCTACGTGGACGAGCAGACGCCTGACGAGATGCGCGCGAACCGCGGCGACTTCAACACGCCCGGCACCAACAGCCCCTTCCGCGACCGCAGCCCGGAAGCCAACCTCGCGCGCTTTCGCGAGATGCGCGACGGCAAGCATGCCGATGGTGCGATGGTGCTGCGCGCCAAGATCGACATGGCCAGCCCCAACATCAACCTGCGGGACCCGGCCATCTACCGCATCAAGCATGCGGAGCACCACAACACCGGCAACAAGTGGTGCATCTACCCGATGTACACCTACGCGCACCCCATCGAGGACGCGCTGGAGAACATCACCCACAGCATCTGCACGCTGGAGTTCGAAGACCAGCGGCCGTTCTACGACTGGCTGCTCGAACGCCTGGCCGAGCTCGGCCTGCTCAAGCAGCCGCTGCCCAAGCAATACGAATTCGCGCGGCTGAACCTCACCTACATCGTGACCAGCAAGCGCAAGCTCAAGCAGCTGGTGGATGAAGGCCATGTGAGCGGATGGGACGACCCGCGCATGCCCACCCTCGTTGGCCTGCGCCGGCGTGGGTACACGCCGGAGAGCTTGAAGCTGATGGCCGAGCGCAGCGGCGTGAGCAAGGCGGGTGGATGGATCGACTACTCGTCGCTGGACATCGCGCTGCGCGATGACCTGGAAGGCAAGGCGCCCAGGGCGATGGCGGTGCTGGACCCGATCAAGCTCAAGCTCACGAATTGGGCGGAGGTGTTCGGCAACGAAGGCCACCGCGAGGCGTGCTCGGCGCCTGCGCATCCGCATCTGCCTGAGCTCGGCCTGCGCCAGTTCAGCCTGGGGCCGGAGGTGTGGATCGAGCGGGATGACTTTGCCGAGGTGCCGCCGAAGGGCTTCTTCCGCTTGTTCCCCGGGAACAAGGTGCGGCTGAAGTACGGCTATGTGGTGGAGTGCACGGGGGCGGAGAAGGATGCTTCAGGCGAGGTAACGGCCGTGCTCGCGAAGCTGGTGCCGGACACCAAGAGCGGCACGCCCGGGGCGGACGCGGTGAAGGTCAAGGGGACGATCACCTGGCTGGGGGTGCATGACGCGATTTCGGCGGAGATTCGCTTGTATGACCGCTTGTTCACCGAAGGGCAGCCGGATGCAGGCGGGCGGGATTTTCTGACGGTGCTGAATCCGCAGAGCAAGAAGCTTGTGCAGGGGTTTGTGGAGCCTTCACTGCTGTCGGCGGACAAGGACGCGAAGTTCCAGTTCGAGCGGCACGGGTACTTCGTCGCGGATCGGGTGGACCACGTGAAGGGAAAGCCGGTGTTGAATCGGGTGACGGGGTTGAAGGATTCTTGGGGGAAGTAGATATTCAAAGGAGTTAACTTGAGTATTCTGAAATCAATCCCAGGAATCAATGATTCCGATGTTGAAAAAATAATCAAGCAGCTGACTCAAAGCCCCACAAGCGATTCGCCACTCGAAAATCAGCTTCGATCTGTTTTGGCGTCCACCCTCGGTTCGGACGATTCACTATTCCCTGATTTAAATCTACTACGCGTATTCAATGAGCAATACCGCGACAATCTGATCTCAACCGTTCGAGCCCTGGCGTCGAATGCGAATCCAGATTTAAATCAATTGTTCTGGATGGCGTTCTATACACACGCCTTTCTTACCGAGTGCTCACTGACGAGCAATCTCTTTGCCGAAAAAGATCTGGCAATCGGTACATTCCTTGAGACCCATTTTTCTGAGTTTCCTTCTGATCTTCAGCAAAGGATCCGATATTTAAGTTACGGACTCGGGGCACAAATCGCCAGAGCGACGATGCAACGTTCGGCACAAGACGCGACCGCTGCGCTTCAGGCGAAGATTGTGGAAGCGACCCAGGTCTCGAGCAAGATTACTGGCTGGGACACCAAGCTGGCGGAATGGAACGAGCGAACAGACAAGCAAGAGGAACGACTTAAAACACAGCTAGCAAAGCTTAACTTTGTCGGAATATCAAATGCGTTTTCCACTCTCGGGAATGAAAAGCGTACCGAAAGAAACGTACACGCGTCGCTGACCTTCGCTGTAATCGCAGCGCTCCTAATGTTGCCCACGGCTCTGCTCTTAGCGGAACTCAGTGGCAACATCGATATTTCACAGAAACCATGGCTGCTTGCGCCGTCAACCGCGATTGAGTTTTTGCTTATATATCTGCTGCGCATTTCTCTAATGAACTACGCTTCAGCAAAGACTCAGTTTCTTCAATTCCGTCTTCGTTATGAGCTATGCGCTTTTGTGGAAGCCTACTCAGCATTCATTGAGCCATTGCGCAAACAAGGAGGACCGGAAACGTTGGCCAAGTTCGAAAGCATCATATTTTCTGGAATAAGTCCTGACCCAGACAAGGTGCCTAGTACATTTGACGGCGCAGAATCACTTGTTAATCTGATAAAAGAATTGAGGTCCGACAAATAGGCGCCACGACCGACAAAGGTCAACTCCCGGTTACAAACTGTCGCCTCTCTCCTCACCCCCAAAAGGACGTAGTCACGCCGAACTCGCCTCGTGCACACCTAAACTCCCGCCGCGCGAATACCGCGCAAAGGGAAGGCACACAAGAACATGCATGGCGATTGGCCCGCGTCCTGGGGGGATGCGTTCGATGACTCAACCCGCCTCTACCGCATCGAGGCGGAAGGCCCACTCAGCGACCTGCTCGCCGACAGCTGGAGCCTGCGTGAAGCACTGAGCGAGCCCTGGCGGCTGCAGCTCAACACCTTGAGCCCGCGGGCGGACCTCGACCTTCACGACATGCTCGCGCGGCCAGTCGCGCTGCACACTGTCTTGAGCGACGGCAGCCGGCACACGCGGCGCGGCATCGTCACCGGCGCGCGGGCGTCCGACCCCGATGGGGGCGTGGCCCCTTACCACCTCACCGTCCAGCCTTGGCTCGCCCTGCTCACCATGACGCGGCGCAGCCAGGCGTGGCAGGAACGCAGCGTGGTGCAGATCATCGAGAGCGTGTTCTCGCGCTACGCCCAGCATGCCGCCTGGCGTTGGGCGGACGACTGCGCGGGGCACTGGGCCGCCAGCCCTAACGCCGGCATGCGCAGCTACCTCCTGCAGTACCGCGAGACCGACTTCGATTTCGTGCAGCGCGTGCTGGCCGAAGAAGGCATCGCCTACCGCTTCGAGCCCTGCGACGAGGCGCCGCTCGGCCACCGGCTCGTGCTCTTCGCCGACAGCGTGAGCACGGCGAGCTGCCCGGAGGATGCAAGCAGCCGCAGCGCGCTCGGCGGCTTGGGCATCCGCTTTCACGGCGCCGCCGCGCTCGAAGAGCAGGACACCATCCAAAGCTTCTTCGGCGAGCGGCAGTTGCAGCCGGCCACCGTGGCCATGGCCGCCTGGGACTACAAGGCCAAGCGCGTGGTGGCCGCGAGCGTGCCCACCATGGCCGAGTATGGCGGCCCCAACGTGCCACGCCTGGAGCACTACGACCACGCCGGCGCTTACGCCTTCGCCACCACCGCCGAGGCCGAGCGCGCCGGGAGGCTGATGCAAGAAGCCATCGAAGCCCGGCACAAACGCTGGATCGGCCAGGGCACGGTGCGCAGCTTCAGCGCGGGGCTGCACTTCACGCTCACGCAGAGCACGCTCGATGCGCTCGGCGAAGACGCGAGCGAGCGGCGCTTTCTGCTCACGAGCGTGGTGCATGTGGGCATCAACAACCTGCCCGCGGCGATGGACCGTGTGAAGCGCTTGGCACTCGAACCGTGGGTGGACGAGGCCATGCAGGCCCAGGCGCGCCGAAGCGGCTACGCCAACCGCTTCGAGGCCATCCGCGCGAAGCTGCCGTGGCGGCCGATGCTGGTGGACGAGACCGGCGCGCGGCTGCACCCCAAGCCCACCGTGCCCGGCCCGCTGATGGCCACCGTCGTCGGTCCGCGGGGGCAGACGCGCGGCACCGGCGCGGACGAGATCCACGCCGATGCGCTCGGGCGCGTGCGCATCCGCTTCGAGTTCCAGGGCCTGCAGGCGGGGCCGGACACCAGCCAGTCGTCCACCTGGGTGCGGGTGATGCAGCGCTACGCGGGCGCGAGGATGGGCCTGCAGTTCATCCCGCGCGTGGGGCAGGAGGTGCTGGTCGACTTCATGGATGGCGACATCGACCGGCCCGTGGTGATCGCCTCGCTCTACAACGGCCGCGGCCAAGGCGGCGTGGCGGCCACGCCGGGCGGCAAAGACGCCTCGCGCGACACCAGCGTCTTCAAGGACAGCCACGACCACGCCCCCAGCGGGCAAGCCAACCTGAGCGGCGGCAACTCCCCCGCATGGCACGGCGCGAGCGGCGACGAAGCGGGCCAGCGCAACGCGGGCGCACTGAGCGGCTTCAAGAGCCGCGAGTTCGGAGGCGTCGGCTTCAACCAGCTCGTGCTCGACGACAGCGACCGGCAACTGCGGGTGCAGATGGCGAGCACGCAGTTCGGCAGCCAGCTGAACCTCGGCCACCTCATCCACCAGGCAGACAACCACCGCGGCAGTTTCCGCGGGCTGGGGTTTGAGCTGAGGACGGATGCGTATGGCGCGGTGCGCGGCGGGCGGGGGGTGTTGATCTCCAGTTTCGGCAACGAGGCCAGCGAGCCGGCGGGCGACAACGCGGCGGGCATCGCGATGGCATTGCAGGCGTTCAAGCTCGGCGAGCTGTTCAGCGGCGCGGCGAAGACGCATGAGACGGTGCAACTGGCCGGGCACATCGGCAGCTTCAAGCCGTGGCAGAGCACGCTGGATGCGGCGGCGGCGCCGTTGAAGGCGATGCAGGTGGTGCTCAAGGGGATGGTGGCGGGGCAGGCGCTGGATGCGGCCTTGATGGATGCGGCGGAGAGGAACACCGGCACGCAGGGCAAGGTGCCGCACGTGAGCGAGCCGGTGGTGGCGATTGCGGCGAAGGCTGGGTTGGGAATCGTGGCCGGGCAGGATGTGCAGGTCGCGGCCGGTGAGACTGCGTCTTTCGTGAGCGGGCAGGACACGCAGTGGGCGGTGGGTGGCGCGCTGCGGGTTCACACCGGGCAGGCGATCGGCGTGCTCGCCGGGGCGATCAAGGCGGGGGATCAGGCGGCGGGCACGGGCATCAGCTTGATCGCCGCGAAGGGTGACATCGAGGTGCAGGCGCAGGCCGGTGCGATGCAAGTGGCAGGGAAGAAGGATGTGACGGTGCAGAGTGCCAATGCGCACGTTGATTGGGCCGCGGCGAAGCGGATCGTGTTGAGCACGGCGGGTGGGGCGAGCATCACGATTGGAGGCGGGGATGTGATCGTGGCGTGCCCGGGGACGATCACGGTGAGGGCGTCGAAGAAGAGCTTTATGGGAGCCGCACAGGAGACTTATCCGATCCCCGTTCTTCCCCAGCAAATCTGCGTCTCTTGCTTGCTGAGGGCCGCAGCCTCGGGTGCCCCGTTCGCAATGCGTTGATCGTCATGACACAAGATCTTCTCAACGAACTACGCGATGCTTTGTCCACAACCGAACCGGACGTGAGTGCATTCATCCTAATCGATCCCTCCATGCACCCGGACATCAGACGTCGTGTCAATCGCGGGCACCCGACATGCGCGACGCTGGAACTGCCTGGAGCAGTCACTCAAGGCGATGCGGAGGACGTGTTGCCATTTCTCGTTCGCGTCCCAGACGAGGCGGACCGGCGGGACCGATTGCTTCTCCAGAGCCTCGAGTGGGCAGCAGAGTTTCACAGTGCGACGTGGCTGCTCAGCAACCTACCCATTCGAGCGTTGGCGCAGAGTCTCGGCGTTCGCATGGATGCCCAGCTGTGTGGCGGAATACGTGTCGTCCTCCGTTTCGCCGACGCTCGCGTTCTCCGCCCACTGCATGATGTGCTGGATGTCCAACAGCGGGACCAATTCCTTTCTGGGGTGAACGCCTGGTGGCATCTAGATCGTGAAGAACGCCTTCAGCATCTGCCTTCGGCCAACGCCTCGGATGCGCTTCCCGCGACTCTCCATCTTTCACAAGAGCAAGAGGACCACCTCCTTGAGGTTGCCCAGACGGACGCGGTTCTCCTCCTGCTCAAACAGGAAGCCTTCGCTGAGTTGCAAAGGCTTGAACGTCATCAACGCTACGCTTTCGTCTCCATGCAGATCGATGTTGCCGAAAGGTGCGGGCTGCAATCGACGATTCAACTTACCCAGTTTTGCATGCTGGCACTCCAGCGAGGAAGTGACTTTCACGCGAGCGATCGGTGGCAAGCGGCCCTGCGTAAAGTGCGTGCCGGAGAAATCGACATGGCACAGGCGGCGATTGAGACCGAGTAGAAGCACAACCATCCTCGCCGTACGATGACCTCAACGCACACAGCACCAATCCAAACGCTCATGCAGACTTTTTCCGCTTCTCTGGTCACCCTTCATCGCCAGGTGCTGGCGACGCTGATATTGCTGCTCTGTGCATGCTCGCCGTCCGGGAGCTCTGCCGGCTCATCAAGCTCATCGGAAACGACGCAACCGCTGACGATCATCGGTTTCAACTACACAGATCGATACATCGATTCGTTCGAGGTTGACGGCCAAGGAGGCGGGAACCTCGACGTAAGTACGCCATCCGCAGGAGGCGGAAAGGGAACCTGCTGCATCGGGTGGCGGCCCGGAACGCCTCTACCCCAAAAGGTGCACGTCAAGTGGGCGGTCGGTGGTTGTGTGCAGACTCTCACCAGCAGCACAGGTTACGTGCATCGGGCAATCAGGCACCGCTTCAAGGAGGTTGAAGCAGAACTCCTTGGCCCGATCCCGCCCAATCCCGGCTACTTCGAGACGCACTTCTACCCCGATGGCCATGTCGAGGTCGCCGTCACGGCGGCAGTCTCCTCCCCGCGTTTGAGCCTCAGCCCATCGCGTGAGAAGGCCGCGAACGACCAACACTGCGAGGAAGAGAAGTGAGCGATCGAAGCAACAAGCTTGAACCGATTCTTCAAGACGCGCCCACGTTGACGTGTTCGGTTGCCGCCTCAGGCGGAGGTCGTGCAACCGACCCGGTACCAGTCGCGCAATCCAGTCAGCCGTCGATTTCTCAGCGCTTGCAGGCGCTGAGCGAGAGAGCTAAGGATCACGTACCTGGCACGACTTGCCACCAGAAGCTGTCAATCAACATCTTCTTCGACGGGACCGGCAACAACCTCAAGGCCGACAAACCGACCCTTGAACACAGCAACGTTGCCCGCCTGTTTCGAGCCATGCCGCTCGACGATGAAACGCAAGGCATATTCTCTCGATATGTCCCCGGAATCGGCACGCTGTTTCCAGACATAGGAGACGATGGCAAGGGCATGATTCTCGACACCCACAACGGGATGGGTGCCATGGGGCAGGCACGACTTGATTGGGCGCTGAGCGAGGTGAAGAAGATCATCGCTTGCGCCGAAGCTCGAGCCCAGAACCCAACAAACAAGATTGTCATCATCAGCCTGTCCGTCTTCGGGTTCTCAAGAGGCGCAGCGCTCGCCCGTGCATTCTTGCGCGACCTGCTGCGTGCCGATGGAGGGAGTTGCGAAGTTGCAGGATCGAGGCTTCGCTGGAAGAACGGCAAACATCCGTTCGAAATCAGATTCGTCGGCCTTTGGGACACCGTGGCGTCGGTGGGGGCCGCGATGAGCGCGAACAACATGACCGCGATTCGCTCGTCCCGCCGGAACGGCACGAATGTCTTGCGCCGCACCCTGACCACCCCGCCGCCGATTCGAGCTGTCGATCTCGCGTTTGGTAGTCCCGGAGCAGACCCGGCGCCAGGCTTCTCGTCCGGACACAGCGCGTGGGGTGACGGCCTGGAAATACCGGGGCAGTGGATCGCCGGTCAATGCGTTCATCTCATCGCCGGGCATGAGCAACGCAATTCGTTCCCAGTCGACAGCGTGCTTCGTGGACGAGTCCGACCCGCCAACACAAAGGAGTTTGTCTACCCAGGCATGCACTCTGATGTCGGTGGCGGATATCGCCCAGGAGAAGGAGGAAAGGGCAAGGCTGCCCCCATGGACTCCCTCAACCCTGACGCTCCAGAAAACCTCGGCCGCATCACCCTTCGGGCCATGTACGACGAAGCACTCATGGCGGGCGTGCCGCTTCGCCGGATGAATAGCAATGCTTGGAAGGAAGAGAACGCGGAAGACTTCGACGTTTCACCCACGCTGATCGATCGCTTCAATCACTACATGGCGGAGGTGAAGACTGGTAGCCTGCCACTCGGCGACGCTGTGCTCGCGCACATGCGCAAGCTCTTCGAATGGAAATTTCGACACATCTTGCGTAACGCTCGCGCCGAGCACGTCCGTCAAGTACAGACCAATGAAAAGGTGTGGCAGGCCGACAAAGTCGTGCTCGAAGCGCGCAAGCAATCGCTGGGCGCACGTCTGAAGCAATTGCAGGTTGAACGCGACCGGCTCCGGGTGCAGGCGACGAGCACAGCGGCGCTGCAAGAGCGAGCCATGCTTGGTGATCCAAAATTGGTGGACCCGAAAACGCTGCTGCTAACAAAGGCCGGCGAAGCTCAAGTTGTGTCGAGTCCCATGAGGATGCGCATGGCAAGCATCGACGCAGAGATCGCCAGCATTGAACTTCAGATCAAGGAATTGCAAGGGCGCGAGGACACCTTACCCAGTCTTGGTACCCTCGGAAAGAACCTGTCCGACTTCGATGCCGAGCTGGTTGACGACGCGAGAAGCATCCTGGCTGCCATCGATGCGAGGCCAGCTTTGCGCCAGCAGTTGCGGCCACACTATCGGCACCTGGTCGAAGCTTACGAAGCAGAGCTTGCAGGTCGCGGCTTGACGGACACGAAGATCATCGCCTTCTTCGATGAACACATTCACGATTCTCTGGCTGACTTCAACCAAGACTGCACCTTGCCTTCTGATCCTCGGGTGGTCTTCATCGGCGGGAGTGAAAAGCTTCGCTACGCGCAATCCGACGCGCTTGAGGCCGCGCGCGCATCTGCCTGAACGGCGGCACTCACCTTCATGCCGAAAGCTTCAGGAGATCGCAAGGAACGCCTCGCGCTGAGCACGCCCGAAATCAAGCGTGCGTTGGAGGCCGCAGCAGTGAAAGCCAACAAGATCGGTGTTGCCCTCGGCGTGGCGAAGCCGATTCGGATGTCAAAGGCAGGACGCTTGACCGCATCAAGGTCCAAGCAGGACTAGCTGCGAGCGATAGTCAATCCAACCCCGCCATCTGCGTATCCCCACTCGCCTCCGGCACGAACAGCCTCACGCTGTCCCCGCCCGCCTCCTTCGCCCGATTGCACGCCTCCGCCGCCGCATCCAGCACCGCTTCCACCGTGTCCAGCGAGCGATGCAGCTGCACCACCCCCTCGCAGCACTTCACCTTCGTCGACTGCACGCCCCAGCGCAGCCGGTACGCCGCCACCGACGAACGCAGCTTCTCACCCACGAACTGCGCATAGTGCTGGTCGCACTCGGGCAGCAGCACGGCAAAGCGGTCGGCCTCGATGCGCGCCACCACGTCGGACGCGCGCACCTTGCTCACCAGCAGGCGGCCGATGAGATACAGGAATCGGTCCGCCGCCTCTGAATCGAAACGCGCCGCGACGTCGCGGAAGTGATCGATGTCCAGCCACACCACCGACACCGGCAGCCGGCGCTGGCTGCCGACGTGGTCGGCCACGCGGCGTTCGAATTCGCGGCGGTTGGCGAGCTCGGTCACCGGGTCGTGGCGGGTTCCCCAGCGCGGCTGCAGGCGCTGCTGGCGGGCCACGGAGACGTCTTCGACGATCCACAGGGTGTCGTCGTCCTTGGCGTTCCATTGCACCGGCTGCGCCTGCAGGCGGCCCCAGAAGCGGCTGCCGTCGCGACGCACGTATTCGATCTCTTCATCCAGCGGCCTGCCCGCGGCGAAGGCGGTGGCCAGGCGCTCGGCCAGCATGGCGTGGGCGGCGGGCGAAACCTGTGTCGACGCGACGCTCGCACCCGCCAGGCCCGCGCCTTCGTCATGGCCGAACAGGTGGTTCATCGCCTCGCTGACCGCCTCGAACCGATCGCCACGCACGAAGGCCATGGCCGTGGGCGCATGGTCGAGCATGGCGCGCAATCGCAGCAGCGCACCTTCTTCGCCGGCAATGAGTTCGGGGCGAGTCTTGGTGTCCATGGGGCGCGGTCTCCGGGCAGCTTGCGGTATGTCCCGCATGGTCGCGCCTGACACCCACGGGCAAGCGACGGATGAACGCGGCCAAACCCGCCCAGTTCGGCGAATGACGTCAGTGAACGGGGCCCGCCCGACCGCGAGCTCTACGCTGCGACGGCAGCCTCCACCACCACCTCCAGCACCCGGAACGGCGGCCGGTCCGCCATCATTCGCTGCAGCAAAGGCTTCGCCACGTTGTAAACCGGCACACCGCTCACCGTCTTGCCTTCCAGCGCGCCGCGGTGGGCGTGGCCGTGCACGACCCAGTCCACCGGGTAGCGCACCAGCGGGTCTTCCAGCCGGCTGCTGCCGAGGAAGGGGAAGATCTCCACCGGCTCCCCCTCCACCGTGCCCGCGATCGGCGAGTAATGCAGCAGCGCAATGCGCCGCGGCGTGCGCAGCTTGGCGAGCGCCGATTCGAGCTTCAGCGCCTCCTGGATGGCCTCGTTCACGAACACCTTGATGGCCGGTTCGCCCCAGGGCCCGAGCGACCCGCGTCCGAAGCCGCCGCAAAAGCCCTTGGCGCCCGCGATGCCCACGCCCAGCACCTCCACCGCTTCACCGTCCAGCACCTGCACGCCGGCAGCGTTGAGGACCTGGCGAACTTCATCCGGGATGCCGGATTCATAGTCGTGGTTGCCCAGCACCGCAACGATGGGCTTGGACACGACGCTCAACTCGTCGGCCAGCACCTTTGCCTCGGCAACCATGCCGTAGTCGGTCAAATCTCCACACAGCAGCAACACGTCGGCAGCTTCGCTCGCCTGGGAGAAGAAGTTGCGCAGCGTGCCGCCGGAATCCTTGGTGCAGTGGATGTCGCCGACACAGGCGAAACGGATGGTCTTGGCTTGCTCGGCGCCCATGCTCGGTCCTCTTCGGTGGAAGTCGTTGAGCCCTCCCCTGCAATCGATGCGCCCGCACACGGCATGCCCCTTGCCCTTGAGCAGGACAACTCCTTCAACACAACCATGGCAGCAGTCTTCACCGGGGTCTTACCCTGGCACCAGATGGATTCGGATGCGACCGCCTTCTACCGCCAGGTGTTGCGGGCGCTGAACGCGGACGGCATTCCCTTCCTCGTGGGCGGCGCCTTCGCCTTTGCACACTACACCGGCATCCACCGCGACACGAAGGACCTGGACCTTTTCATCCGGCGCGCCGACTACGAGCGCATCGAGACGTCGATGGCGAAGTTCGGCTATCACACGGAGCTCACCTTCCCGCATTGGCTGGCGAAGGTGCATTGCGGCGAGAACTTCGTGGACCTGATCTTCAACTCGGGCAACGGCCTGTCGCCGGTGGAAGACGACTGGTTCCGCCATGCGAGCGACTCCGAAGTGCTCGGCGAGCCGGTGCTCGTGTGCCCCGCGGAAGAATCGCTCTGGACCAAGGCCTTCATCATGGAGCGCGAGCGCTATGACGGCGCCGACGTGGCCCACCTGCTCAAGGCCTGCGCGGCCGACATGGACTGGATGCGCCTGCGCGACCGCTTCGGCACGCACTGGCGGGTGCTGCTGAGCCACCTGGTGCTCTTCGGCTTCATCTACCCCGGCGAGCGCGCGCTGATGCCGCCCTGGCTGCTGCACGAGCTGATGGACCGGCTGCGCCACGAATCGAAGCTGCCAGCGCCCGAGACGCAGGTGTGCGCCGGCACGCTGCTGTCGCGCGAACAGTATCTGCCCGACACGCGCGAGCAGGGCTACGAGGACGGGCGCGTGCCCTTCGGCACGATGTCCGAGAAGGACGTGGAGGACTGGACGAAGGCGATTCCGCCCAAGCCGCCGGCCGGCTGAGCGGCCTGTGCGCGCAAGCCGCCCTCAGGGCTCGATCCTGACAACACGTTGTCAGGAGGTCTCGCCTAGAGTGGCGCCTCGAACATCAACTCGCTCAGGGATTCGCCATGCTCAAGACCCATCACGGCAGCTGCCATTGCGGCGCCATCCGCTTCGAGGCCGAGATCGACCTGCAAGCCGGTACCGGCCGCTGCAACTGCTCGTATTGCGCCAAGAACCGCTGGTGGGGCGCGGTCATCAAGCCGTCCGCGTTCAAGCTGCTCGCGGGCGAAGGCGATCTCAGCGAGTACGGGTTCAACACCCGCCAGGCGCACCACGTCTTCTGCAAGCACTGCGGCGGCAAGCCCTTTTCCACCGGCGACATCCCGGAGGTGGGCGGCGCCTATGTGTCGATCAACATCGCGTGCCTGGACGACGTCGATGCGGCGGAGCTCGAGACGCTGCCCGTCAAGTACATGGACGGCCGCGCCAACAACTGGTGGAACGAGCCGGCACACAAGGGCTATCTGTAGGCCCGCGAGCCTGCAGGCCAAGTCTGCGGGCGATCGGCCGTGGATCGCCGCGGCAGTCAGTGCCGCGCCACGGCCTTGTCGAGGCCGTCGAGCACCATGCGCCAGTTCTTCTCGAACTCCTCGCGCTGGTCGACGTCCGACGGCTTCACGCCGCCCTGCAGGTTCGCCTGCGTCAGGGTCACTCGCGTGCCGGCGCCGTCAGGCTCCAGCGCGTAGGTGACGACGTGGTAGTTCTCGGGCGCGTCCGGTTGCCCGGCGAGCGGGCTCCAGTGCGACACGCTCAGGCGCCGGCCGGGCTGCACGTCCAGCACCTCGCCCTTGTCTTCGTACTTCTTGCCCTTGAACTCGCCGCGAAAGCGGATGGGGCTACCCACCTTGAAGTCGCTCTCGACGTCGGCGCCGAAGAAATACTGCTTGATGATCTCGGGGGTGACCAGCGCTTTCCAAACGGCATCGGGGCTCGCGGCGATGGTCTTGCAGGCTTGGGCAGTGGTTTCAGGCATGGTGCGTTCCTCCGGTCGGTGAATGTGACGGGCAATCCAGGTGCCTTGCCGCACTGCCGGGTGGCTAGACACCTGGCTCGGGCGCGCCGATTGCCGATCATGCCCGCCTGAAGACCGCACCCTCGATTCATTGGGCAAGGCGGTGTCCGCGCCGGTGCTCGGCGCCGCTGACGAAGACCCGGAAGCGCCCGCCAAGCCTGACAAATCGACACGCTGACGCGCGGGTCGTCACCACACAATCCGGATCTTGGCCTCGCGGCGGCGACTCTTCGTCCAGACGGGTTGAGGGATGCCCCTTCGGTTGCAGTGCGGCGCGCGAGGGCCTAGGGTTGAATGTGCGTGCGCAGCAAGGAGCCCCAGCATGGCCACCCTCCCGGGACAGCCCCATCAGGACGAATCGGAGCAGAACAGCCTGCCCGTCGAGCCGGAGTTCGCGCCGGTCGTGCCGGCGGAGCCCAATGACGGCGAGCACGAGCCGGTGCCCAAGCCCGGGGAGTGAACCGGGCCGGCGTGATGGGCTCAAAATCGGGTGGCGGGCCATTCCGCCCGTGTTCCTGAGGAGCCGACCATGCGTCTCGCCCTTGCCTCCCGTTCGATCCGTTCGTCCGATCTCTTGCGACCGGCCGCCCTGGCCCTCGTGCTTGGCTTCGTCGCCGCGGGCGCGGCCCAAGCTGGCACGGTGAACGTGTCGTACGAACCGAACACCCAGTTCACCGACGCAGGACCCACGCCCTGGGCCCGCGACGCGACCTTGCATGAACTGCAAAGCCACCTGCAGGCGCTCGGCCAGCGTTACCTCGCGGCCGACCGGAGCCTCACCATCGAAGTGCTGGACGTGGACCTCGCCGGCGAGACGCGCCCGGGCGCGCGGCTTCGTGATGTGCGCATCGCCCGCGGCGGCGCCGACTGGCCGCGCATCACGCTGCGCTACACGCTGCAGGCCAACGGCCAGACGCTGCGCAGCGCGGAAGAGACGGTGTCCGACATGAACTACCTGCGGCACCTGCCCGACAACTACGGACAAGGGTCGCTCGGGCCTGAAAAACGCATGCTGGACGCATGGTTCAAGCAGCGCTTCGTCACATCTGCTGACTGACCCGCCGGCGACTGTCGGCAATGCCCCACGCTCGCGGCGCGCACCGATTGCATCGGCCCGCGCCGCGGCGATGATGGCGGCTGGCTTCACTTTCAAGCATTGCCGACATGAATTTCAAACTTTGCATCGCCGCCGTGGCTCTTTGCGGCGCTTCCATCGCCAGCGCGCAACCGGACGCTGCGCTCGCCGCCGCCGCCAAGGAAGCAGGCGCCGTGGTCAGCCCATCCGGCCTCGTCTACCGCTCGCTGCGCGAAGGCGACGGGCCGAGCCCGGCGGCCACCGACAAGGTCCGCGTGCACTACCGCGGCACTTTCCCCGACGGGCGCGAGTTCGACAGCTCCTACAAGACCAACAACCCGGCCGAATTCCCGCTCAACCGCGTCATCAAGTGCTGGACCGAGGGCGTGCAGAAGATGAAGGTGGGCGGCAAGGCCAAGCTCACCTGCCCCGCGTCCATCGCCTATGGCGAGCGCGGTGCGGGTGGCGTGATCCCGCCGAACGCGACGCTGCAGTTCGAGGTCGAGCTGCTGGGCATCGGCAAGTAGGCGAGGCCGATGGTGATCCGCGTGGTACGGCTCGGCGAGCCGCGCGCCAAGGGCGAAGGCCTGCGGCTGGGCACGGTGCGGCGCCCGCCGCGCGGCGTGCCCAAGTCGGAGTTCGCATCACGCGATTTCTACGACGTGTGGCTGCCCAACCTGTCGCCGAGCGCGGAACTGGTGGCCTCGGCCTTGAAGGCGGCATCCGACAAGGATGCCGCGGGCTGGAAGCGCTTCGTCAGCGCCTTCCGCAAGGAGATGGCGGCGCCGGAGGCCTCGCACCTGATCGAGCTGCTGGTGGCGATGTCGAAAGACACCAACTTCTCGGTGGGCTGCTACTGCGAGGACGAGGCCTGGTGCCATCGCAGCGTGCTGCGGGGCTTGTTGGCCGAGCGTGGAGCGGAGGTGGTGAAGTGACCTTGCTCGATCACTACTCGTCGAGGTAGTCCGGCCGCGACTCATCCCCCGCCACCAGCGTATTGCCCAGCCCCAGCAGGTCGCGCGCTTCGTGCAGGCTGGTCAGCTCCTTGTGGGAGCGGCGGCGATGGCTCAGGTGGTCCTGGATTTCCCACACGAGGTCGATCAGCTCCTCGCGCGACTGCGCGCTGCGCACGCGCATGAAGGTGCGGGCGCTGAACAGCGGGGCATCGAGTCGCAGCGCTTCGGTCAGCCGCTCGCGCACGCGTTGCAGCAGCCGGGCCTCTTCGCCGGCGGCGATGGGCAGGTCGATGTCCAGTGACTTGGCCGGCTCCGGCGCGGCAGCAACCGGCGGCAGCCCGCGCATGGGAGTGGCCGAAGCGGACGGTGGCTCGGGTGGGGCCGCCACCGTCGATGAAGGCAGGACCGGCTCCTGCAACACGGGCAGGTTGCGGCCCGGCTTCTTGCCCATGCGCATCTTGATCTTGAACGGCGCGGAGCGTGGTGCCGGCGGCTCGGCGACGACATCGGCCGACGACGCGCCGGGCAGCCGCTGGGTGCGCTCGAACGGGGCCTCGGGGACGGGTTCGGGCGCCACCTTGGCGCGGGCCGAGCCCTTCGCCCGCGCACCGGAGGCCGGCGCCTTCACCTTGGCGACCGGCGCCGCGTCGCCCTCGGCAGCCGCAGAGGGCCTGTCCCCGAAAGGCCCCGGCTGCCGGACGGTCCGCTCGAAGGGGCCTTCGGGCAGGTCGCGCAGCACGGGCAAGTCCTGCACGGCGATGCGGCGCACCTCCACCACGGGCGGCGGCGGAGGCGGCGGCTGGACCGCCACAGCGTCGTCGGCCGCGGACCCCGCCTGCGGCAGCACCGGCGGCTCGACCACCACGATGTCCACGCTCGTGAGCGCGGCCTCGTCGGTCAGCACGGGAAGCGGCGGCGGTGGTGGCGGCGTCGGATCAGGCGGCAGCTCCACCAGTCCCATGCGCAGCAGGTCTTCGAAGTGCTGCGTCTCGGCGCCCGCCTGGTGCGCCAGGCTCAACACCTCCGCCAGCGGACGCCGGCCATCGATCAGGAACAACAGCGTGCGATGCCGCTGGCCCAGCTTGTGGCCTCGCGTTCGCAGCTCTTCCTGGCCGAGCGGTGTCTTGAAGGGGACGGTGGTGGTCATGTCCTAGTTCGTCCCGAAGATGCACCGGCCGCGCCCGCCCGTCAACGCCACGGCCTCAGCGGGCCAGCTTGGCCTCGGGCAGCTCGATCTTGACCTCGAGCACCTCGAGGTTGTCCTGGCGTTCGAGGTGCACCTTGATGTCGTCAGGGTTGATGGACACGTACTTCGAGATGACGGCGACCAGCTCCTTCTGCAGGTCCGCCAGGTAGTCGGGTCGGCGCGAGCGGTCGTTGCGCTCGTGGGCGAGGATGATCTGCAGCCGCTCCTTGGCGACGCTGGCCGTCTTCTTCTTTTCCCCGAGGAGGAAAGACAACAGGGACATGCCTCACCTCCCGCCGAACAGGCGCTTCAAGAAGCCCTGCTTGGCCGCATCGACGAAGCGCATGGGCCGGTCTTCGCCGAGGAAGCGCGCCACCACGTCCTTGTAGGCCTCGGACACGTCGGTGCCCTTCAGGTGGATGGCCGGCAGGCCCTGGTTGGAGGCGTCCAGCACCGTCTCGGATTCGGGCACCACGCCGATCAGCGGCGTGCGCAGGATCTCCTGGATGTCGTCGAGCGACAGCATCTGCCCGCCCTCGACGCGCGTCGGGTTGTAGCGGGTGATGAGCAGGTGCTCCTTGATCGGCTCCTTGCCTTCGATCGCGCGCTTGGTCTTGCTGCTGAGCATGCCGAGGATGCGGTCGGAATCTCGCACCGACGAGACCTCGGGGTTGGTGACGATCAGCGCTTCGTCGGCGAAGTGCATGGCCATCAGCGCGCCGGTCTCGATGCCCGCCGGCGAGTCGCACACGATGTACTCGAACTCCATGTCGGCGAGTTCCTTGAGCACGCGCTCGACGCCATCCTGCGTGAGGGCTTCCTTGTCGCGCGTCTGCGAGGCGGCCAGCACGTAGAGCTTGTCGCTCTGCTTGTCCTTGATGAGCGCCTGGTTGAGGTTGGCCTCGTTGTGGATGACGTTGATGAGGTCATACACCACGCGCCGCTCGCAGCCCATGATGAGGTCGAGGTTGCGCAGGCCGACGTCGAAGTCGATCACGGCCGTCTTGTGGCCGGCGAGCGCGAGGCCCGAGGAGAAGCTGGCGCTCGTGGTCGTCTTGCCCACGCCTCCCTTGCCGGAGGTCACGACGATGATTCTGGCCATCGGTTGAAGGTCCTTCTTAGCTGAAGATCAGAGTTTCAAAGCCTCGACGACGAGCTTCTCGCCGTCGAGGCGCACTTGGGCGGGCTTGCCGTGCACGTCGGGCGGCAAGGCGGTGTCGGTGGTGCGGTAGGTGCCGGCGATGGAGACGAGCTGCGGCTCCATGCAGGTGCTGAAGATGCGTGCGCTGGTGTCGCCACGGGCGCCGGCGATGGCGCGGCCGCGCAGCGGCGCATAGACGTGGATGCTGCCGTCGGCGATGACTTCGGCGCCGAAGTTCACCACCGCCAGCACCACCAGGTCGGCGCCGCGCGCGTAGACCTGCTGGCCGGAGCGCAGCGGCTTGTCGACGATGAGGGTGGAAGCACTGGGCGCGCTCACCTGCACGACGACCGGTTCGGGCGGCGGGGCCGGCACCTCCACCACGCGCGGCGCGGGCGCCGGGCCGTCCTCGGGCGCGTCCACGAGGCCGGCGGCTCGCGCCGCGTCCATCTGCGCCGCGCTGCCGCCCTTGGCCGCGATGGGCTGCAGCTTGTAGCGCTGCAGCAGCTCGACCAGCGCGGGCACGTCCAGCGGCTCCTGGGCATCGGCCACGGCACCCAGGTCGATCACCAGAGGATCGCGGTCGAAGAGGCCGGGCGTGTCGGCGAAGCGCGTTTGCAGCTCCTGCGCGAGCAGCGAGAGGTCGGTGGTGCGAAGCAGCAGCGCGACCAGGGTGAGCGAGGCGCTCTTGAGGTCGAAGACGGCAGGAACGGGAGCGGTCGGTACGGCGGCCATGTCGGGGTGGGAAGCGCCCAGGCGAGTGGCGGGATGAGACAGCGAAGGGACGGCGAGGGAACGAGAAAGAACGACCCCAAGCCGGGGGGTGGATTTCGCCACGAAAGCCGGCGTGGAAAAGCCGGAAGTGTACCGGCGCGCGGGCACCTCGCTGTGACCGGCCGAAACGCCGAAAACGCTACCGAAATCCGGTAAGAAATTCTTTCTGAGCCCCTTGAGAAACCCCTTGAAAGGCGCCCATCCTTTGATCGTTTTTCCGGCGATTTTCATAGGTGGGCCTCAATGCCCGGCCCCGGCCCGGAAGCGCCCTCGCCACTTGTAACCCGCCCCCCCGAAATATGGGGGTTTTGGTTACGTGGGCGTGACGTTTGCCTTGGACTTGGGCGTGAGTGAAGCGGCTGGTTTTCCTCGAAGCCCGCCACGAAAAGCTCACGAGCTCTCTCAGCAGTCGTTTAAAAGGAGACCACCATGGGCATGAAGACGGTTCTCGCCGTATCCGCCATCGCTCTCGTCAGCGGTGCCGCACAGGCGCAAATCTCTTTCACCACAACCGGTAGCGTGACCTTCACACAGACGTTCGATCCGGACGGTGGTGTGTTCACGTCTGGCGCGTACACGTCAGGGGACCTGGGCTATTTCACCGCCGATGCGGACGGGCGGTTCTCGCTGACCTACCTGGGCCAGGAATCGACCTATGACGACGGCGCAACCATCGTCTCGAATGGGCAGACCCTGCATGAAAGCGATGCGATCGGTACATCGATCTGGGGCCCCATGACGATGGGACAGTTGCTGGACTTCAAGTTCTTCTCGTCGGTGGCCGACGACGTGGCGAACGGCGACGGCATGGTGAACCATTCGAGCTTCACGCTGCTCGGACGCGACGTGACGACCTCGGCCGGCACCTTCGCGTACGTCGTGGGCTACAACGACGCGTACCACCACGACGACTGGGACGACTTCGTCATCGGCATCAACCCGTTGGCGCCGGTTCCGGAGCCATCAAGCTATGCGCTGCTGCTCGCCGGTTTGGGCGTGGTCGGCTTCGCAGCTCGTCGGCGCCTGGGGCGCTGAGTAGCAACTCAGGCGGGGTCATCGGCGGGCCCCGCCTTCAGCGCTGGCTGCGGCCCTTGCGCTTGTCGACCTCGCCCAGCTGCTGCTTGAGCAGGAGGAACAGGACGCGCGCGTTTTCCTCGCTCATCGACAGGCGGGTCGACGGGGTGCGTCCATCGGGGGTGTTGGAGTGGGGCAGGACCAGCGCGTCGATCTGGGCTTCGACCAGGCCTTTGCCGTTGGTCATCGCCTTCACGCGCTGCAATTCGATCTGGTACGTCTTCAAGGGGCCCTCCGCGTGCGACGCGCAAAGCCGGAAGGCTAACCCAGGTCAGCGGGCCATAGAAAGAAGGGCCAGGCGCGGACAGCCTGCAAATTCTCGAAAAGTGCGGATCAGTGCAGGCGGCTGGGCAGCACGGCGGGCATCGCCACCTCGCGGCCGATGACGGCGCGGGCGTACAGGTAGTTCTGCCGGGCGCGGTCGCTCAGGGCGTCCATGTCGACGTGGCCCTGCGCATCGCAGGGGAAGGCGTAGGCGCGGCCTTCGTCGAAGAGGGACTGGAAGCGCAACTCGTATTCGTGGGCCTGGGTCTGGGTGGAAGCGTTCATGGTGATCTCCTTCAATCCTCGAACCATCTTGCTGACAAGCTTAGGCACCGGTCGCAGCGGCCGCCATGGGCCGGTGCCGCGCTCGTATGCCGGGTCTTGTCCATACTTCATGTACGAAAAAGCCTGACAAAGATCGGACGGAGCCTCCCTAGGTCGTCGGACAATTGCTCGATGAATCCCACGCCCGAACAAGCCATCGCCCAGACCCGTGCCTGGGTGGACCGCGCCGTCATCGGCCTCAACCTGTGTCCCTTCGCGAAGGCGGTGCAGGTCAAGGGCCAAGTCAGATACGTGGTGTGCGAGGCCGCGGATGCGAAGACCCTGCTCGTGGCGTTGCAAGACGAGATGCGGCTTCTGGCCGAGTCGCCGGCGAGCGAGCTCGACACGACGCTGCTCATCCATCCCTTCGTGCTGCAGGACTTCCTCGACTACAACGACTTCCTCGACGTGGCGGATGCGCTGCTCGAGGAGATGGACCTCGTGGGCGTGCTGCAGGTGGCGAGCTTCCATCCCGACTACCAGTTCGAGGGCACGCCGGTCAACGACGTGACCAACGCGACGAACCAGTCGCCCTACCCCACCTTGCACCTGCTGCGCGAGGACAGCGTGGACCGCGCGGTGGACGCCTTCGCCGAGCCCGAAACGATCTTCGAGGCGAACATGCGAACCCTGGAAGACCTGGGCGAAGACGGCTGGTCGCGCCTGAAGGACCAGTGCCGCAAGGACGCCGGGCTGGCCTGACGCCGCGACGCCGGGGGTATCGCGCAGGAACGTCCACTGCCCTCGCAGCGGGGGAAGTCCAGATGGGCATGCGCCTTGCCGAATCCTTGGCATGCAGGCCACGAACGAATGGACTCCGGAGCTGCGCTTCGGCGGCAGGCTCGTGATGCTGGGTTTCGGCAGCATCGGCCAGGGCACGCTGCCTCTGCTCCTGCGCCACATCGACATGCGGCCGGACCAGCTTCTCATCGTCAAGCCGAGCGCGAAGGGACTGGAGGTGGCCGAGGAACTGGGCGTGCCGCACCTGCTCGCCCCGCTGGACCAGGACAACTACCGCAAGGTCCTCGAGCCGCGCCTCGGGCCGGGCGACTTTCTGCTCAACCTGTCGGTGGACGTGAGCACCACGGCGCTCATCACCTTGTGCCAGGAACGCGGCGCCAACTACCTCGACACCTGCATCGAACCGTGGAAGGGCGCGTACATCGACCCGTCGCTGCCGCTGGACCAGCGCACGAACTACGCCTTGCGCGAACAGGCGCTGGCGCTGCGGCGCCCGGGCGAAAAGCAGAAGACCGCCATCCTCACGCACGGCGCCAACCCGGGCATGGTGTCCTACCTCGTGAAGGAGGCGATGCTCGACCTCGCCAAGCACATCGGCCTCGAGGTGAAGCGCGCGCCTTCCACCCGCGAAGCCTGGGCGGCGCTGGCGCAGGCGCTGGACGTGCGCGTCATCCACATCGCCGAGCGCGACACGCAGGTCGGCACGCAGCGCAAGTCACCGGGCGAGTTCGTCAACACCTGGTCGGCCGACGGCTTCACGAGCGAGGGACGGCAGCCCGCGGAGCTCGGCTGGGGCACGCACGAGCGGCACTTTCCGCCGGACGGCGCGCGGCATGCGTCGGGCTCGCTCGCGGCCATCTACCTCAAGCGGCCGGGCGCAGCCACCCGCGTGCGCAGCTGGACGCCGCTGGCCGGCGCCTACCAGGGCTTTCTCATCACGCATGGCGAGTCGATCTCGATTGCCGACTACTTCACCGTGGGCGACAAGGCCCAGCCCGATTACCGCCCCACCGTGCACTACGCCTACCACCCCTGCGACGACGCCGTGCTGTCGGTGCACGAGCTGCAGGCGCTGAACTGGGAGATGCAGGAGCGCCGGCGCGTGCTGAAGGACGACATCGTCGAGGGCCGCGACGAGCTGGGCGTGCTGCTGATGGGCCACGCGCGCGGCGCCTACTGGTACGGCTCGCAGCTCACCATCGAGCAGGCGCGCGAGCTGTGCCCGCACAACAGCGCCACCAGCCTGCAGGTGACGGCGCCTGTGATGGCCGGCGTGGCCTGGGCGATGAAGCACCCGGACCAAGGCATCCTCGAGCCCGACGACCTGCCGCACGAGGAGCTGATGCGCCTGATCCGCCCCTACCTCGGGCCGGTGGTGGGCGTGTACACCGACTGGACGCCGCTCACCGACCGCTGCAAGCTCTACGACGAGGTCGTGGACCGCGACGACCCCTGGCAGTTCAAGAACTTCCGCGTGAGCTGATCACGCCGGCGCGCCATCCAGCACCAGGCGCGCGAAGCGCTCCAGGTCGATGTTGCCGCCCGACAGCACGATGCCCACGCGCTTGCCGCGCACGTCCAGCTTTCCGCTGAACACCGCGGCCGCGGCGAGGCAGCCGGTGGGCTCCACCACCAGCTTCATGCGGGCGGCGAAGAACTTCATCGCGTCCACCAGCTGCGCATCGCTCACGGTGACGACGCGTGCGCCGAGCTGCTGCAGCACCGGGAAGGTGTGCTGGCCGAGCGAGCGGCTTTGCGCCGCATCGGCAATGGTGCGCGGCGTCTCGATGCGCACGATCTCGCCCTTGGCGAGGCTTTGCTGCGCATCGTTGCCGGCTTCGGGCTCGACGCCGATGACGTCGCAGTCGGGGTTGAAGTGACGTGCCACCGTGGCCGTGCCCGACAGCAGGCCGCCTCCGCCCAGCGGCGTGATGATCATGTCCAGCGCGCCGACTTCCTCGAACAGCTCCTTGGCGACGGTGCCCTGCCCGGCCATCACGTGCGGATGGTCGAAGGGCGGAATGAAGGTCATGCCGCGCTCGTCGGCGATGCGCTTGACGACCACTGCCGGGTCCTCGGCGTAGCGGTCGTAGCGCACCACCTCGCCGCCGTAGCCTTGCGTGGCGGCCACCTTCATCTCGGGTGCATCCTTGGGCATGACGATGACCGCGGAAACGCCCAGCAGGTGCGCCGCCAGCGCGATCGCCTGGCCATGGTTGCCCGACGAGAAGGTGATGACGCCGCCTTCGCGCTGCGCGGGGGTGAACTGCGCGATGGCGTTGTAGGCACCGCGGATCTTGAAGGCGCCGATGCGCTGCAAGGTCTCGCACTTGAAGAAGAGCGTGCCGCCGGTCTGCGCATTGGCGGTGGCCGAGCGCATCACGGGAGTCTGGTGGGCCACGCCCGCGATGCGTTCATGCGCGCGGACGACGTCGTCGTAGGAGATGGCAAGTGAGGTCATGGCGCGAAAGTTAGCACGCGCCGCGGGCCTTGAAACTGTGTGGCCGCCGCGGCTGACACAGTGCGTCGAACAGTCCGGCCGCTTGTGGCTTCACGGCAGCGGCACGCGGCGGTGCAATGCCGCATCGGCCTTCGCGCCAGCACCCCCAGACCCGCCTCGCCCCGGGCCCAACGCCATGACCGAATTGCTGCCCCTGCTGACCTACTCGCTCGTGATGTCGAGCACGCCCGGGCCCAACAACATCATGCTCACCGCCTCGGGCGCGAACTTCGGCTATCGCCGATCGCTGCCGCACATCCTGGGCATCGCGGCCGGGCATGGCCCGCAGATCTTCCTCACCTGCCTCGGGCTCGGCGCGCTGTTCGAGGCGTACCCGGTGCTGCACCAGGTGCTGCGCATCGCAGGCGCCGCCTACCTCGTCGTGCTGGCCTGGAAGCTCGCGGGCATGGCCATCGGCGACAAGGACATGCAACGTCCGCTGTCGTTCTGGCAGGCACTCGCCTTCCAGGCGGTGAACCCCAAGGGCTGGGTCAAGGCAGTCACGGTGGCCACCGTCTTCATGCCGCAGGGCATGGACGTGCCGCAGGCCTCGGCGCTGGTCACGGCCATCTCGATTGCCATCAACCTGCCCTGCGTGTCGATGTGGACGCTCTTCGGCGTGGCGATCCGCCGTCTGCTCACCGACCCGCGCCGCCAGCGCATCTTCAATGTCATCATGGCGGCCTCGCTGATCATCCTGGCGATCGCACTGATCGTCTGACACGCCTGTGTTCCCGCTCGACCGCCAATCCACCGTTCCGCTGGCCGACCAGATCGAATCGCGACTGGTCGCGCTCATCGATTCGGGCCAGTTGCCGGCGGGTGCCAAGCTCACGTCCATCCGCGCGCTGGCCACCCAGCTGGGCGTGAGTCCGAACACGGTGGTCACGGCCTACGACCGCCTGGTCGCGCAAGGCCTGGTCGACTCGCGCGGCACCGCCGGCTTCTTCGTGTGCGAGGCCGACTCGACCGAGCCGCTGCCCAGCAGCCTCGAAGCCGGCGAAGAACACGACGCCGTCTGGCTGGTGCAGCAGGCGCACGACCAGCGCGCCAACATGCTGCCGGCAAGCTCCGGCGCCCTGCCGGTGTCGTGGCTGGAAGACGCGATCCCCGCGGCCGTGGTGCAGCGCGGGCTCGCACGCAGCGTCGGCGGCATGGCCGCGCGCTGCCCGCCGCAAGGCATGCCCGAGCTGCGCGAGCGCATCGCCATGCTCATGCGCGGCCAGGGCATCGCCACCGATGCGAGCCGCCTGCTCACCTGCTTCGGCGGCACGCACGCCATCGACCTCATCTGCCGCGCCTTCCTCCGACCCGGCGACACGGTGCTCGTGGAAACGCCCGGCTACCACCTGCTCTTCGACCGGCTGCGCGAAGCGGGCGTGAAGATGGTGGGCATCGCGCGGCGCCATGACGGCGCGGACCTGGACCAGATCGAGGCCGCCTGCATCGAGCACCGGCCGCGGCTCTTCTTCATCCAGAGCGTGCTGCACAACCCCACCGGCTGGGGCAGCAGCGCGGCCAACCTGCACCGCGTGCTGATGCTGGCCGAGCGGCACGACATGCTGCTGGCCGAAGACGACGTGCACGGGCACTTCCACGCGGGGCCGGCCACGCGGCTCGCGCAGTTGTCGGAGCTGCGGCGGGTCGTCTACTACTCCAGCTTCTGCAAGGCCTTGAGTCCCGCGCTGCGCGTGGGCTACATCGCCGCCGAGCCGGCGCTGCTCAAGCCCTTGCTGCGCACGAAGATCCAGTCGGTGCTCACCACTGCATCGCTCAACGAGAACGTGCTGCTGGAGCTGCTGGCCAGCGGGCGCTTTCGCAAGCATGCGGACCGCTTGCAGCAAAAGCTCGCGACCGCGCGCAACGGTGCCATGCGCGAGCTGCGCCGCGCCGGCATGCTGCTGGACCGGCCGGCCGAAGGCGGGCTCTTTCTCTGGGGCACGCTGCCCGCGGGCGTCGAGGCTGGCGAGCTGGTGAAGGACGCGTACCGCCACGGCATCCTGCTTGCGGGCGCGGCCTTCGACTCAGGCAACGCAGACCAGCGCCACTTGCGCTTCAACGTGGTGTATTCCCAGCACCCGCGGCTTCTGGAATTCCTTGCGCCGCGGTTGCAGTCAATGTCGCTCGCGCAACGGGCGATCGAACGCGCAGCGAACCCGTAGGCGAACACCTGTCATCCCGGCGTTCGCCGGGGTGACAGGTGGGGGTAGCAAGCGTGGCGACGGGAATTTCCGATCACCGGAAAGACTCTCCGCTCGAACGCCTAGCGCAGCCTGGAAGGCCCAGGCATCAGGTTTGCCCCGGGGTTGTGGCTTCACTCGGACCACCGCCGTAACGTGCGGTAAATGCACTACTGCGTAGGAAGGCGGCTCCGATATCTTGTGGACAAACGCACAACAACGCGAGGAGTTTTTCGCATGAGCCGAGTGCTATCGTGGCCGCACACCCCGATCTTCCCCAAGCTCCTGGACGCCCTGAAGGCCGACCGTCACCAGACGACCGTGACCGACAAGGGCATGGTCCGTTTCGACCTCTTCCTCGGACCGGTGGAGATGAAGTTCTCCAACACGCAGCAGCAGTTGCCACCGGGCACCGAGGTGCAGGTGTGGTGGAAAGGCACCGGCTTCGTCTGCGCAACGGCCGAGGACATCGAGGCCGAGGTGCATGAGAGCGAGGAATCGCAGCACATCATCGAACGGGTTCACCAGGTGCGCGAACAGCTCGCCGCCGCCCGGCGCGAACGCCACGAGCGCTTCGTGAACGAGCTGGACATCGAGCTGCCGCCGGTGGAAGCGGAGCAGCCGCAGCCAGCCGCCATCTGACACGCGGAGCGGCCTGCCGACGCGGGCCGCCGCTGCGATGGCCGCGCCTGTGCGCGGTCAACGAGACCGCGTCCCGAAATCAGCGTGTCCGCTTCCAGCCGAACAGCCCGCGGCCGCCTCCCGCGCCATCGCGCGCCAGTGACTGCGTGCGCGTGGTCATCAGCCAGCCCGAGAGGTACAGCCCGTTGAGCATGCGTGCCGCGCGCTCCTGGCTCATGCCTGGCCAGCGGGCGATGTCGGCCAGGCTCACCGAAGCCTGCTGCAGGCGATCGATGGCTGAACCCAGCGCGCCGGGCGCGGTGGGCCGCTCGCCTCGTCCGCTCGCCACGAGCCGGTACATGGCCGGCCCCGCGATGTCCGCGAGCAGCGCGCGGCGCGGACCGTTGAGGGCCAGCCACCACAGCATGGGCGACAAGGGCCGGTAGTGCTCGGCCTGCGCGACGCGCTCGTGCATCCAGTGTCCCGGCGGCCGCACGCCGGGCGGCTCCGCGGTGGACACCTTCAGTTGCGCGATGGCGGCGATCGACGCCTGCCGCAGATCACGCGGGCAGTGGTACAGGTCTTCCGACGGAAACAGGCTGACCGGCCAGACCAGTCCATCGAGTTCCATGCACAGGAGCGCCGCCTCGCGATGCCGCACGCAGGCCGCGATGATTTCGATCGCGTCGGAGCTGAGCGGGTCGGCGTCGAGCCGCCGCAGGTCGGCCAGCAAGGTGGTGGGCAGCAGCGTCGGACCCGACAGCCGCATGAAGCCACTGCTTCCTGTCTGCTGCCGGATCCGTTCGAAGGCGCTGATGCGCCAGAGGGTGGAATCTTCGAAGTCGCGCATGGATGAGCCCATCGTCGCAAAGCATGCGGCGCTCAGGCGTTGTGCTTTGCAACGAGGTGCGTTCCATCCCCGGGATCGGTTACTGATCGAGACGGATAACGTAATCCAGCACGTTCCCCCAGATCGGCTGGTACCCGCAATTCGTCGGCTTGAGGTTCCACGACAGGATGGAACGCGCGCGTCGCGGCTGTCCGTTCATGGGCTGCACGGTGCCCAGGTTGTCGGTGGCATTGGCCACGACGGCGAATTGCCAGGTCGGCGTGAAGGTCGAATCCGACAAATGCACGCTGTCGTCGCCCACCGGTTGCAGCACGCCGGCCGCATCGGCCACGCAATGCAGCACGTACTCGCGGCTTCCCGGCAGCGGCGAGGGCCCGAAGCCGAAGGGCTGCTTGATCTTCACCGGGCAGGCGAAGGTGCGGCGCTGCGGGTCATAGCCGCAGCACGACATCTCTTCGTAGTAGAGGCTTCCGGTGTAGGCCACCTTCGCGCCGCACTGGCGGGCGGCGGTGTAGATGGGGTCGCTCGCCGGAATCTGCGCGCCGTCGATGGTGCCGCAGGACTTGTACTTGTCGTACAGCGTCGCCTGCATCTTCAACTGCTCGGCCTCGCTCAGGTTGGACCAGGCACTGACCTGCTTGGCCACGTCGGCCTTGACCGAGGGCCCGCAGGCGGTGGTCGATTGCGCGTGCGCGGCGAAGGGCGCCGCAAAGAACAGGGTGAAGGTCGTCGCGGCGAGCGCGAGCAGGCGCCAGGCGCCGTGAAGAAAGAATCGGATCGTGGACATGGAGAGCTCCTTGAGTGTTGTCGTGGGTGTGGCCCCGCTGGTTGAACACGCGGGGGAAAAGCCGGGGCCACGCGAGCACTTTCGGCGGCGCACCGGAGCACCGCAAGGCAGGTCCTAGGGAGGACAGGCGAACCTAGGGAAAGGGCCCTGGTGAACTAGGGAGGCCGGTTCGAGGGAAGATCGCGCCCATGAACCTCATCTATGTCGCCGACCCGATGTGCTCCTGGTGCTACGGCTTCGGCAAGACCCTCTCCGCCCTGCTCGCCGACCCGCGCGAGGCCGCGCCATTGCAACTCGCGCTCGTGATGGGCGGCCTGCGGCCCTACACCACCGAACCCATGGCGCCCGGCCGCGCCGACGAGATCCTCGGCCACTGGACGCACGTGCACGAGGCCACTGGCCTGCCCTTCACGCCGGGCCCGAAGACCGCCATGCACGAGCCCGGCTTCGTCTACGACACCGAGCCCGCGTGTCGCGCGACGGTGGCCGTGCGCACCCATTGGCCGCAGCACGTGTGGCGCTACTTCAAGGCCGTGCAGCACGCGTTCTATGCCGAAGGCCGCGACGTGGCGAAGCCCGAGGTGCTGGCCGACGTCGCCGAATCCGTGGGCCTGCCGCGCGCCAATTTCGCCACCGCCTTCGCCGCCGAAGCCACGCGCGAAGCCACGCGGCAGGACTTCGCCCAAACCCAGGCCTGGGGCATCCGCGGCTTTCCGGCGCTCATCGCCGAAGTGAACGGCGAGCTGCACCTGGTGGCGCAGGGTTACATGCCGGAGGATGCCTTGCGCGAGCGGCTGGCGAGTGCGATGTCGAGTGCGGCCGCGACGCCGAAGGCGTGATGTGATCGTGCCAGGTCGCGCGGCTCAGCCCGCGCCTGCAAGCGTGTCCAGCCCGGCGAGGAACTTGCGGAAGTCGATGGGCTTGGTCCAGTAGTCGTCGAAGCCCAGGCGCCGGGCCTTCTCGATGTCCTCGGGCATCGCGTTGGCCGACAGCGCGATCATCGCGACGCCGTCCATCGACGCATCGGCGCGCAGGCGGCGCAGCACCTCGAAGCCGTCCATGTCGGGCAGCTGCAGGTCGATGAGCACGGCGCGCGGCTTGAGCGCCAGCGCCCGCGCGATGCCCGAGCGGCCGTCGACCGCGACATGGAGCGTCACGTTCTCGCGCATGCCCACGATCTCCTGCACCAGCAGGACGTTGACGGCGTTGTCCTCGATGTAGAGCACGTCGATCTTCCGCGGCAGCGCTTGCAGCTCGGCGGGCCGCGTCGGCACCTCGTCGGCAGGCGCCATGGCCGGGTCGGCCAGCGGCAGCCACACGACGAATACCGTGCCCTCTCCCGCGCGGCTGTGCACTTCGACCCTCCCTTGCATGCGCTCCACCAGGGAGCGCACGATGGTGAGGCCAATGCCCGTACCCTCGATGCCCTCGCGCTCCGCGCCCAGGCGGTTGAAGGACTCGAACAGGCGCCGCATCTGCGCCGGCGTGAGGCCGCGCCCGCTGTCCTTCACGCGGATGCCGATGAATCCTGCCTGCGCGCCGCTGCCCGGCTGCACGTCGATGTCCACATGGCCGCCGGCGTGGTTGTACTTGACCGCGTTGGTGAGCAGGTTCGCCAGCACCTGGCGCAGCCGCCGCGCGTCCGCCTGCACCGCGCCTTGCAGCCCGCCGAGACGCAAGGTCACCTGCGCCGCCCGCGCCGCCGGGTCCACCCACAGCACCGTGTCGCGCACCAGCGGTTCGATGGCCACCGGCGAGAGGTTCAGCTCGCTCGCCTCCAGGCTGGTGAGGTCCAGCACGTCATCGATGAGCGCGAGCAGGTGCTTGCCCGCCTCGTGGATGTGCTGCGCGCGCTCGCGCTGCCGGCCGGGCAGGGGCAGCGCCGCGTCATCGAGCATGACCTGCGCGAAGCCCAGCACCGCATTCAGCGGCGTGCGCAGCTCATGGCTCATGCGCGAGAGGAACTCGGTCTTCGCGCGGCTGGCCTGCTCGGCGCCGGCCTTCTCGCGCAGCATCTCCTCGTGCCGCTTGTGCTCGGTGATGTCCCAGTTGAAGCCGATGATGCGCAGCGCCCTGCCCTGGTCGTCGCGCACCACCGAGCCGCGCGTGGTCAGCCAGTGCACCGACCCGTCGGGCCACACGACGCGGAAATCGAAGTGATAGTCGCGCTCGCGCTCGATGATCTGCGCGGTGCGGCGCTCGACCTCGCCCACGTCGTCGGGGTGGATGCTCTGGTGCCGCAGGTCGTTGGGCGTGCGCGTTTCATCGGGCACCAGGCCGCGCAGCCGGTACATCTGCGCGTCCCACCAGCTGTCGCCGGTGACGAGGTCGCGCTCCCACATCGCAAGGCCCACGGCCTTGGCGGCCATCAGCGTGCGCTCTTCCGCGCGGCGAAGCCGCTCCTCCGTGCTGCGCGGGTCGGTCACGTCGATGAACACGCCGAACAGCACCTGCCGGCCGGCGCGCATGGCCGACTGGGCGCGCATGACCACCCAGCGCGGCTGGCCGTCGGGCCGGCGAATTCGGAACTCCATCTCGATGGGGCCCGGCTCCCCCGCCACCAGCCGGTGGTAGACGGCATCCATGCGTTCGCGGTCCAGCGGATCGGTGAGCGACACCGCGAGCTTGCGCGCCTGCGGCAGTGGCATGTCGTCGGCAATGCCGTAGATGCGGCGGATCTGGCCGTTCCAGGTGGTATGGCGCGCCTGAACGTCGATGGACCACAAGCCCACGCCCGTGGCCTCGGCGACCAGCTCGATGCTCTGCGCCGCCGCCTTCGCCTGCTCGCGCTCCTGGACCTGCTGGGTGATGTCCATGGACACGCCCACCAGCGCGATCGTCTCGCCCTGGGCATCGCGTTCGGCCGTCCGGCGCGTGAGCAAGGTGCGGTAGCTGCCGTCGTGGCAGAGGTAGCGTGCCTCGACGTCGACGATGCCCGCCGATGCCGCAGCCAGGTCGGCCGCCTGCTTGACCCTCGGCCGGTCGTCGGGGTGGGTGCGGTCGCGGATGAACTCCATCGGCAGGCCGTCCGGGTCGGGCTCCACGCCGAAGAGCTCGTAGCCCCAGTCGTTGAGCTGGATGCGCATGCGCCGCAGGTCGATGCGGTAGGTGATGATGCCCACCAGCCCCACCATCAGCCCGAGCTGCATGCTCGAGGCCTGCAGCCAGGCCGCCGCGTCGGTCTTGTCCGGCCCCTGCGGAGCCGACCCGCTGTCTGACGTGGAGCGGCTGGACATGCCGCGCAGTTTAGGACGCTAATGCAGCACGGTCGCGGTCGCAGTCGTGCTCAAGTCGACGCTGTCGTCCACTTCCTCACCCAGGAAACCACCACTCTGATGCGCCCAGAGCCGCGCGTACAGCCCACCGCGCGCCAGCAGTGTGCGATGGTCGCCCTCTTCCACGATGCGGCCGCGGTCCATCACGATCAACCGGTCCATCGCGGCGATGGTGGACAGCCGGTGGGCGATGGCCACCACGGTCTTGCCCTCCATCAGCCGGTACAGGCTCGCCTGGATGGCGGCTTCCACTTCCGAGTCGAGGGCGCTGGTGGCCTCGTCCAGCAGCAGGATGGGCGCATCCTTGAGCATCACCCGCGCAATGGCGATGCGTTGGCGCTGCCCGCCGGAGAGCTTCACGCCGCGCTCGCCCACGTGCGCGTCGTAGCCGCGGCGCTGCTTGGGGTCGGTGAGCGTCTGGATGAACTCGTGCGCCTCGGCGCGCTCGGCGGCGGAGATCATCTGCGCGTCGCTCGCGTCGGGGCGTCCGTAGAGGATGTTCTCGCGCACCGAGCGATGCAGCAGCGAGGTGTCCTGCGTGACCATGCCCACCTGCGCGCGCAGGCTGTCCTGCGTGACGTGGGCGATGTCCTGCCCGTCGATGAGCACGCGGCCGCTGTCCACGTCGTAGAAGCGCAGCAGCAGGTTCACCACCGTCGACTTGCCCGCACCCGATGGCCCCACCAGGCCGATCTTCTCGCCCGGGCGGATGTGCAGCGACAGGTCGTCGATGACGCGGCGGCCCTGCGCTCCCCCGCCGTACGAGAAGTTCACGTGCTCGAAGCGGATGTCGCCACGGTTCACGGCGAGCGGCTTCGCATCCTCGCGGTCGGTCACCTGCAGTTGCCGCGACAGCGTGTTGATGCCGTCCTGCACCGTGCCGATGTGCTCGAACAGCGACGCCATCTCCCACATCACCCAGTGGCTGATGCCGTTCAGCCGCAGCGCCATCGCCGTGGCCGCCGCCACCGCGCCGATGCCCGCGAGGTTCTGCGTCCACAGCCACAGCGCCACGCCCGCGGTGCTCAGGATGAGGCCCATGCTCAAGGCGTGGTTCACGATCTCGAAGCCCGTGACCATGCGCATCTGCGCATGCACCGTCGCGAGGAACTCCTGCATCGCACTGCGCGCGAACCCCGCCTCGCGGCCGGCGTGCGAGAAGAGCTTGACGGTCGCGATGTTGGTGTAGGCATCGGTGATGCGGCCGGTCATCATCGAGCGCGCATCCGCCTGCGCCTGCGCCACCTTGCCCAGCCGCGGCACGAAGAAGCACAGCGCGCCAACATACAGTGCGAGCCACCCGAGGAAGGGCAGCAGCATCCACGCGTCGAAGTTGCCCAGCACCGCCAGCAGCGTGACGAAGTAGATGATCACGAAGACCAGCATCTCCGCCGCGATCATCCAGGTGTCGCGCACCGCGAGCGCCGTCTGCATCACCTTGGTGGCCACGCGCCCGGCGAATTCGTCCTGGTAGAAGCCCATGCTCTGCGACAGCAGCAGGCGGTGGAAATTCCAGCGCAGGCGCATCGGGAAGTTGCCCGCCAGCGCCTGCTGCTTGATGGCCGACTGGATGGCCACGAGCACCGTGCTGCCGATGAGGCAGGCGAGCAGCAGCAGCAAGGTGCCGCGTTGCTCCGCCCACAGCCGCGACGGCTGGATGCGGCTGAGCCAGTCGACCACGCTGCCCAGCATGCCGAAGAGCAGCGCCTCGAAGGCGCCGATGAGCGCGGTGAACACCGTCATCGCCGCGATGTAGCCGCGCATGCCGCGGGTGCACTCCCACAGGAAGGCGAAGAACGCACGCGGCGGCGGCTTGGGAATCGCATCCGGGTAGGGATGCACGAATCTTTCGAATACGCTGAACAAAACGAGGTCTCCCGATGAGCCTCGCAGGTTAGCGGATGTGCCGCGTCGATGCAGGCTGGCGGCACGGACCGCGCCGCCAGCCGTGCGGCTTACAACATCCGCAGTACCGAGAACGGTGGCTGCACCGGCCCATGCGCGTCGACCTTGTTCAGCATCAGGATGCTGATGGTCCACGCCGCATCGGTGAACATGCCGTACACCGTGAACACGCGCGACGGCCCGGTCTTGGGCAGCAGGCTCACCGCGGCCCAGCCGATGGCCGGGTTGTTCGGCACGCTGAAGAAGGTGCCCTCCTCGACCTGCCAGGGCAGTGCCTCGATCTTGTACGTGCCCTGGCTGCCCACGTGCGCCGGATCGAAGGTGAAGCGGATGCGCGAGGGCTGCAGCGGGTTCTCCGCCCACAGGAACTCGCCGCCCAGCCCCTTGAGCGTGACGATGTCGTTCGCCCCGTGCCACCCGGCCGAAGGCTCCGCCTTGCTCTGGACATGGCGCTTGAACGCCTCGTGCGAATGCTTGATGACATCCGCGCCGACGCGGCTTTCACGCAGGATGTGTTCTGCAGTCAATGTGGTTTCATGCATGACAGTTTTCCTTGGTTCTTTGACTCTCCCTCGATGGCGGGCGCCATCTGTTCGTCGGGCAGCGGTTGTGGCACCGCCGACGAACCGCAGAATGCTATGGAAATAACACGACGCATCCATCCCAAGGATGCAGGATTCGCAGAATGACAAGGCACCTTAGCGGTGCAACAAGACATGAGGTTCGGGATGACTTTGTTGACGCGATGGTGGAGGGACGCCAATCAATCACTTCCGGTTTCGCTGGAGGAATGGCTCGCGGAGGCCCGTTCGCACAGCGGCTTCGACAGAGAGGAAGCGGTTCGGCAATTGGCCCTGTTGAGAGACGGGACGGCGCTGCCTATGCTGCTCGAGCGGGCGAATGACTGGGTACCCCAAGTCCGAGTCGCCGCATGCGCGGCCATCGACGTTTTCTTGCGCGACGACTACATCGACTCATGGGCCAAGGCCCTTGCTGACGTGGCGGCGTTGCGGCGTGCGGGTCGTGTGAACCACACACGACTGCTCGACAGCATCGAGTCATTTCTTTGCCGCCCCACTGCACTAGCAGCTGTGAAGGAGTCTGGCCAAGTGAAATCGAACGAGGAGCTACGGTTTCTCCTGGTGCTGCAGCTGCGCACCTGGACCGATGAGGCCGAGCGCTTCCACATCTTGCGGGACGCCATCACCTCAACGGACATCGTGCTTGCCACCCTCGCTCTGGACTCCGTGCACCAAATGCCGCAGGAGGCCCGTCGGGTCAATCTGGCGAGTGCGGCGTGCGTGTCCTGTTTTGCTCAGGTGCGATTGAGAGGCTTGCGCCTTGTGCTGCACGAACGACACGCCGCCGCAAGGACTCTTGCTCGCGCGATGACCTTCGACAGCAATGCCTCTGTTCGAAGCGCCGCCATCGCGGCACTCGACGGTGACTGCGACGCGATCGTCCTGCGTGCACATGAACTCTTTGCGAGTGACGGAAGTGGCGCTAGTCGTGCGGTGGCACTTGATGTTCTGTGCACCGCACGTGCCGAGAATGCACCCCGCCTTTGTGACGAGGCGCTTACCGACGATGCGGCTGCCGTCCGACGCTTGGCCTACGCAAGACGCCTGTCTGGCTCGCTCGGCTCCGAGAGGGATCGTCTGGTGGCAAGAGCACTGGCTGACACATCCGGCCGGGTACAAGCAATCGCGGTTGCTTTCGTCCAGCGGGGCGCGTGCGCCCCGCCGTTGGAAGCGCTGCTTGAATACCGCAATCTTCGGCCGGAGTCACTAAAGAATCTCGTGAAGGCAGCGGCATATTTGTCGCCCTGGGCGAGATTGCGATTCCTGTTCGCCGCCATGGATTTCACGCAACCTGAGGGCGTAAGCGAGCGTCTCGAGACGGAGCTGACTCAATGGACCAAGGACGCCACCCGTGTATTCATCACCCCCGGGCCGGCCGACGCTGAGGCGATCGCCACTGCGTGGGTGAGCCGGCGAGAGCGAGTGCCGGACAAGATCCGGCCTCGTCTCGCGCAAACCCTTGTGGCGTTCAAGGTGATTGCCGACTCAGAAACATGACGGGCTCGCCTCAGCCCGTTCGCGAGGACGAGCCGACAGACTCAAGCATCCAGCACCACCCGATACCTCGCCTTGCCCGCGCGAAGATGCTCGATCGCATCGTTCACCCGCGCCATCGGGAAGCGCTCCACCTGTGCCGTGATCTGGTGCCTGGCCGCGAAATCCAGCATCTTGGCGATCGCGCCCGGCGAGCCGGTGGGTGATGCGGAGATGCTGCGCTGCCAGTTCATGAGCGAGCCGGTGCGCACCTTGATGCCATCGGTCACCACGCCGACCAGGTGCAGGCGGCCCTTGGGCGCCAGAGTGCCCATGAGCGCATCCCAGTCCAGCGTCGCGCCCACGGTGACGATGAGGAAGTCGATGCCGCCCGCCACGCGCTTCATGTCGGCCTTGTCGATGCTGGACACCGTGCGGTGTGCCCCCAGGGCGATGGCCTCGTCGCGCTTGGACGGGCTGGAGGTGAAGGCCGTCACCTCGCAGCCCCAGGCGCGGGCGAACTTCAGGGCGAGGTGGCCGAGCCCACCAATGCCGACCACGCCGATGCGCTGCAGCGGCGTCACCTCGTGGATGAGCAAGGGGCTGAAGACGGTGATGCCACCGCACATCAGCGGGCCGACCGAGGCCGGGTCGAGTGCATCGGGGATGGGCACCGCCCAGGCCCAGTGCGAGCGCAGCTTGTCGGCGAAACCGCCGTGGCGGCCGACGATGGTGGGTTGGCGGGTGGCGCACAGGTGCTGTTCACCGCCGATGCACGGGCGGCAGTGCATGCAGCTCCTGGTGTGCCAGCCCACGCCCACTCGCTGGCCGGGCTGCAAACCTTTGACTTGTGACCCGACGGCCGCCACCCGGCCGACGACTTCGTGGCCGGGCACGACCGGATAGCTCGTCTCGCCCCACTCGCTGTCGATCAGGGCGAGGTCGGAATGGCAGATGCCGCAGTGCTCGACCGTGACCTCCACGTCCTCGGCATCCAGCGGACCGGGGTCGTAGTCGAAGGGCTGCAAGGGGCCGCCCGTGCTGTGGGCGGCCCAGGCGTGGAAGGTCGGCATGTCGCGGTCTCGTCGTTCAACGGGACTGCGATCTTGCACCCGCCCGGCGCGGTGGTCAGTCGCGCCGGTGACCTTGGGGCTCGGCGCGTGCCGTTCAGCTCTTGCTGTCGACGGTGAGCTGGTTGTCCACGCTCACCACGCCCTTCACGGCGCTGGCGAGCTGCGTGGCGCGTTCCTTGGAGCTGGCGTCGGGCGCGGCGCCCTTGAGCGCAACGCGGCCGTTGTCGGTGTCCACGTTGATGCGCAGGGCGCTGAGCTGGCTGTCCTTGGCCAGTTCCGCCTTCACCGACGTGGTGATCAGCGCATCGGCCACCTTGTTGGATGCCTGGTCAGCCGCGGTCTTGCTCGCGTCCTTCATGTCGGCGGCGGCATCCTTGGTCGCGATCTTCGCGTCGTCGGCAGCTTTCTGGGCCTGGTCGCCGACGGTGGGCTGGCCGGTCACGACGGCGGTGCTGTCGCCGTTCTTGATCGCGCCGACATCCTCGCGCTTGTTGCAGGCGGACATGGCCATGGCGGCGACGACGACGGCAATGGCGGACAGGGTCAAAGGTTGGTTCTTCAGCATGTGTTCACTCCTCTTCAGGCGCCGTCCGAAGGCAGACGGCTTCAGGTCGATGGTGTCGACGGGCGGCCAGCGGCCAGCCCGTCGGGCGTTCACGGGACCCTGCAAAGGTAGGCGCCCGGACGGCCCGCTTCTCCCGGCGGATACCGCTTCCGCTTGTCGGACGATGCCGACGTGCGCAAAATCCGCTTACACAACGGAAGGCGAGTCCATGGACCGCGACACCGGCGAACACACCATCCTCATCGTCGACGACATGCCGGCCAACCTCGGTGTGCTCACAAGCCACCTGGAACGGCATGGGTACACGGCGGTGGTGGCCCAAGGCGGCGAGGAATGCATCTCACGCGCCGAATTCGTTCGCCCCGACCTCATCCTGCTGGACGTGATGATGCCGGGGCTGGACGGCTTCGAGACCTGCCGGCGGCTGAAGGCCTCGCCGGCCACGCGTGACATCCCGGTCATCTTCATGACGGCGCTCACCGACACCGCCGACAAGCTCACCGGCTTCTCGGTGGGCGGCATCGACTACGTCACCAAGCCGCTGGACGGCGCCGAGGTGCTGGCACGCATCGACACGCACCTCACCGTCCACGGGCTGCGCTTGAAGCTGGAGGCGCAGAACCGCCGGCTCGAGGCCGAGATCGAGGCGAGGCGCGAGACCGAGGCCGCACTGCTGCGCTCGAACACCGAGCTGGAGCAGCTCGCCTACGTGGCCTCGCACGACATGCAGGAGCCGCTGCGCATGGTGGCGAGCTACCTGCAGCTGGTGGCGCAGCGCTACAAGGGGCAGCTCGACGCCGATGCCGACGAGTTCATCGGCTACGCGGTGGACGGCGCCAAGCGCATGCAGGCGCTCATCAACGACCTGCTCGCCTATTCGCGCGTGGGCACCAAGGCGCGGCCCTTCGAGCCCACCGATTGCAACCGGGTGGTGGAGATCGCCCTGGGCAACCTCACCGTCGCCATCGCGGAGACGGGCGCGCAAGTGACGCGCGACAGCCTGCCGACGCTGAAGGGCGATGCCTCGCAGCTGTTGCAGCTGTTCCAGAACCTCATCGCCAACGCCATCAAGTTCAAGCGCGACGAAGCGCCCAAGGTGCACATCACGGCACAGGCCGAGGACGGGTTCTGGCGCTTCAGCGTGAGCGACAACGGCATCGGCATCGCGCCGGAGTATTTCGAGCGCATCTTCGTGCTGTTCCAGCGCCTGCACGGCCGCGGCGACTACCCGGGCACGGGCATCGGCCTGGCCATCTGCAAGAAGATCGTCGAGCGGCACGGCGGGGAGATTTCGGTGCAATCGACGCTCGGGGAAGGCTCGACCTTCACCTTCACCATCCCCCGCTGAGTGCCGCCCACGCCCGGGCTTTTTCCGGGTAGCCAAGGCCGCGACCCGCGTGCATGATGAGCGCCGCCCCCGGCGGGAAGCAGCGCCGCCCAAGGCCACGTTGCGGGGATGATCGGAGTCGGATTGCACCTGAAGCTTCGCTTGTCCATCGTGCTTGCCGTGGTGGTGGGACTGCTGATCCCCGCCGCCGTGGGCAGCCTGCTCACGCTGGGCTATGAAGAAAGGGCGCTGTCCACGCGGCTGAGCGTGGACCATGCCCGTCTCGCGGAAATCCTCGCGCTGGGCGTCGAGAACGCCCTGTGGAACGTGAGCCCCGACAGCGGCCGCCCGCTGGTCGAATCCATGCTCCGCGACCAGCGCGTGGTGAAGGTGGTCGTGCGCGACGAGCGATTCGGCATCTTCCTCACGGGTGAGCGGCCCGAGCGGCGCACCGGCAAGCAAGTCAGCCTGCGCCGCAACGTCACGCGCGAAGGCACGGTGATCGGCGACGTGACGGTGGAGATCGACACCGGCCAGTTCGATTCGGAGCTCGCCAAGGCGCGCGCCATCCTGGCGCTCACGCTCCTCGGCCAGTTGCTGCTGAGCGTGTTCCTCACCGTGGGCCTGCTCAACGGCCGCCTGGTCGAGCCCATCCGCCGGCTGATGACGGAGGCCGACCGGCTCGCCCAGCGCCAGCTGGACACGCCCTTCGTCTGGCGGCGCGACGACGAGCTGGGCAGCCTGGGGGCGGCACTGGAGCGCACGCGGCAGTCGCTTGCGGCGCTGTTCGAGGAGCTGGAGGCGAAGAACCGCCAGCTCAGCAGCGACATCGAGCGGCGCATCGAGATCGAGCAGGAGCTCAAGCGCCACCGCGAGCACCTCGAAGACCTGATCGAGGGCCGCACCGCCGAACTGATGGAGGCGAAGGACCGCGCCGAGGTGGCCAACCGCGCCAAGAGCGCCTTCCTCGCGAGCATGAGCCACGAGCTGCGCACGCCGCTGAACGCCATCCTGGGCTATGCGCAGATCCTCGGCCACTACCGCACGCTCAACGAACGTGCGAGCAACGGCCTGGCCACCATCCGGCAAAGCGGCGAGCACCTGCTGATGCTCATCAACGACATCCTCGACCTGTCGCGCATCGAGGCCGGCAAGCTGGAGCTCTACCCCGACGCCGTGGATCTCGCCGACTTCCTGCGCACGCTCGCCGACACCATCGGCATCAAGGTGGAGCAGAAGGGCCTGAGCTTCACGCTGGACGCCGCCGGCAACCTGCCCGCGGCCGTCCACGTCGACGCCAAGCGCCTGCGCCAGGTGTTGCTGAACCTGCTGGACAACGCCGTCAAGTTCACCGATGCGGGCGGCGTCAGCCTGCGGGTGAGCCGCCCGTTGGACGGCGGCGGCCCGGCGAGGCTGCGCTTCGAGGTGGAAGACACCGGCATCGGCATCCCGCCCGAGCAGCAGCAGGCCATCTTCAAACCCTTCGAGCAGGTGGGCGACGTACAGCGCCGCCTGGGCGGCACCGGCCTGGGCCTGGCGATCAGCAGCCAGCTGGTTCGCCGCATGGGCGGCGAGCTCACGGTGCGCAGCTCGCTCGGGCGAGGCAGCTGCTTCAGCTTCGAGATCGACCTTGCGACCGCCGCGGGTGCCGCCCGCTCGGCCCTGCGGGGGCCGCGCATCACCGGCTACCGCGGCCCGCGCCGGCGCGTGCTGGTGGTGGACGACGTGGCTGGCAACCGCGCCGTGGTGACGGACCTCCTGAGCGGGCTGGGTTTCGAGCTGGAGGAGGCCGACCAGGGGGTGGCGGCACTCAGGTGCATCGAGGCCCGGCGGCCGGACATCGTGCTCATGGACATCCTCATGCCGGTGATGGACGGGCTCACGGCGACGCAGCGCCTGCGCGCGATGCCGGGCTGCGAACGGCTGCCGGTGATCGTCCTGTCCGCAGGCGCCTCGGAAACCGACAGGGCGCGCAGCCTGCAGGTGGGCGCGGACGATTTCCTCGTCAAGCCGATCGATTTCGACGAGCTGCTGCAACGCATTGGAGGGCTCCTGGAGCTGGATTGGCTGCACGAGGCGCCGGCGGCCCCGCCGGCGGTGGAGCCCGACGAGCCGCTGATCGTGCCGCCCCCGGAGGAGGTGGAGAAGCTGTACCGGCTCGCGCGCATCGGCAACATGCACAGCATCCGCCAGAGTGCCGAGGCGCTGGCCGCGGCCGACCCGCGCTATGCCCGCTTCTCGCAGGCGCTGTGCGCGCTTGCCGCACGCTTCCAGTCGCGTGCGATCATGGAACTGATCTCGCGCTACCGCGACCCGGCAACCCCCACATAAGCGGGTAAGCATGCTGTCGGTGCAGGTGCATCAGGACTATAGTGGGCAGCGCGCGTGGACCCCGAAGCCGGGAGGGTAATGATGACTGTCGTACGGGCACTCAGACCGATTGAAATCCTCATGGTCGAGGACAACCCCGGCGATGTCCGCTTGACGCAGGAAGCGCTCAAGGGGGGCAAGATCTGGAACGAGTTCAACGTGGTGAGCGACGGTGTCGCGGCGCTGGATTACCTGAACCGCCGCCCGCCCTACGAGACATCGGTCCGCCCCGACCTGATCCTGCTGGACCTGAACCTGCCCAAGAAGGACGGCCGCGAGGTGCTCGCGTCGATCAAGTCCGATCCATCGCTCAAGACGATTCCGGTGGTCGTGCTCACGACGTCGCAGGCTGAAGAAGACGTGATGCGCGCCTACAACCTGCAAGCCAATTGCTACGTCACCAAGCCGGTGGACTTCCCGCAGTTCACCCGCATCGTCCAGACCATCGAGGAGTTCTGGCTGACGGTGGTGACCTTGCCGCCGCGACAGGGCCTGTGAACCATGGATCACCCGCTGCGCGTCTTGCTGATCGAGGACCACCCGCCCGATGCGCGGCTGATCGAGGTCATGCTGGGCCAGGCCCGGGGCCTGCAGTTCGAGCTCTCCTGGGCCTGCTCGCTGAACGAGGGCATCCGCCACCTCGAATCGCGTCCCACCGACGTCGTGCTGCTCGACCTGGGCCTGCCCGAGAGCACGGGCCTGGACACGCTCAGGCGGCTGATGGCTCATGGCAGCACCGTGCCCACGCTGGTGGTGCTCAGCGGCCTGACCGACGAGGAAATCGCGGTGCAGGCGCTGCACGAAGGCGCACAGGACTATCTGGTGAAGGGCCAGGTCGACTCCGCCCTTCTGGTGCGCGCCATCCGCTATGCCATCGGCCGCAGCGGCGCCGAGGAGGCGCTGCGCCAGGCGCATGCCGAGGCGCAGGCCGCCCAGCAGCGCGCCGAAGAGGCGAACCGCGCGAAGAGCACCTTCCTCGCCAACATGAGCCACGACCTGCGCACGCCGCTCAACGGCATCCTGGGCTTCGCGCAGATCCTCCAATGGGACCGCACGCTCGGGCAGCGGCAGCAGATGGGCGTGTCGGCCATCCGCCAGAGCGGCGAGCACCTGCTCACGCTCATCAACGACATCCTCGACGTCGCGAAGATCGAGGCGGGCAAGCTGGAGATCTGCCCCACCGAATTCGAGCTCGGCCCCTTCTTTCGCGTCATCGAGGACATCATCCGCGTGAAGGCGCAGACCAAACCCGAGCTCACCTTCAGCTGCGACTTCGCGCCTTCCATGCCCCAGGCCGTATTCGCCGACGAGCGGCGCCTGCGCCAGGTGCTGCTGAACCTGCTGGACAACGCGGTCAAGTTCACCGCGCAGGGCCGGGTGACGCTCGCGGTGCGATTCACGCCGCCAGAGCGCCTGCGCTTCGAGGTGCGCGACACCGGCGAAGCGATGAGCGAGCAGCAGTTGGCGCGCCTGTTCAAGCCTTTCGAGCAAGTGGGCGACGTGCACCAGCGCAGCGGCGGCACGGGCCTGGGCCTCGTCATCTGCCGGCAGTTCGTGCGACTGATGGGCGGCGACGTGCAGGTGGACAGCCGGCCGGGCCGGGGCAACACCTTCTGGTTCGAGATCGACGTGCCCGTGGTCCAGCCGCGGTCGCATCCCGCCGCGATGGACGAGCCGGGGGTGCTGGACGACGACTGGCCGCGGCGGCGCGTGCTGGTGGTGGACGACGTGTCGGACAACCGCGCCCTGCTGGTCACGGCGCTTGCGAGCCTGGGCCTGGACGTGCGCGAGGCATCGGGCGGCCTGCAGGGCATCGAGCAGGCCCAGGTGCTGCGGCCGGACTTGATCATCATGGACGTCGTAATGCCGGAGATCGACGGCATCGAGGCCATCCAGCGGCTTCGCGAGCTGCCCGCGCAATCGGCCACGCCCATCATTGCGGTGTCGGCGAGCGCCACGCCCGAGGTGGAGGCCCGTACGCTGGAAGCCGGTGCGAACGCCTTCGTGCCCAAGCCCGTCAACATGCAGGCCTTGCTGAAGATGGTGTCTAACCTGCTGCGGATCGAGCCGGCCGCGTCCGCGCGCAGCGGCGCCATCGTGACGTAGATTGGCAGTGGCCGCCGAGTGAGCGGCCGAGGCCTTGCGTCGTCCTTCTCAGGCCAGCAGGTCGCGCCGCTGCTCGCTGGCCCAGGGGCCAGTGACCGCATCGGCGCCGATGCGCCACAAGGCCTTGGCATCCTCGGCATCGTTCACGCCTTCGGCGATGGCCTTCATCGACAGGCCGTGCAGCATCGCGATCACGCTCTTGAGGTAGTTGATGCGGCCGTCGTCGCCGGCCACGCCGTGCACCACGCTCGCATCGAGCTTGACGTAGTCCAGCCCCGCCTCGAACAGCCGCTCGATGCGCGCGAGCCGTTCGCCCGCATGCTCCAGGCCCACGCGCACTCCCGTCGGCCGCAACTGGTGCGCAAGCTCCTGCACCTGCTGGAATTGATCCACCGCCGCGGTCTCAGGCACCTCGAGCCAGAGCAGGCGTGCATGCTGCGGGGCATCGAGCATGCGTGCGCGCAAGCGTGAGGCAAAGGCGCTGTCTGCAAGCGATGCGCTGGACACGTTGACGCAGCGCGGCAGGCCGTCGGCCTCGATGCCTTCGAGGGCGAGTTCCACGGCGCGCTCGTCCACCGCCGCGGTGAGCTTGCTGCGCAGCGCGAGCGGCAACCACAGCGCCGCGGTCTCGAAGCCGCCTTGTGGATCGAGCTGGATGCGCAGCGGGCATTCGAGGTGCAGCAGCTCGTTGCCGGCCGACAGGACCGGGAAGCGCACGAGCTTCAGCCGGTTGTGCGCGAGCGCGTCGGTGATGCGGCGTCGCCAGGTGTTCTCGCCCAGCGTGGCGGTGTCGCCCGACGCCGCTTCGCCCGTCTCGCCCAGTTCCACCGCGAACTCGCCGCGGCTCTCGGCACGGGCCAGCGCGGCATCGGCGGCGCCCATCACCTGGCCCACCGGCGTGTCGCGGCGCATCTCCACCGCGCCCACCGCCACGGCAATGCCGGTGCCGAAGGCGGGCAGCGCCATCGCGAGCGCTTCGGTCACTGCCTCGGCGGTTTCCAGCGCCACGCCGCCCACCGGCAGGCACAGCGCGAAGTCGGAGCCATTCAGGCGGCCGAGGTGGCAGCCCTTCACGCGTTGGGTGTACTCCTGCAGCGCCTGCGCGACCGCGGTGATCATGCGGTCGGTGGCCGCGTGGCCGAGGCTGCGGTTGATGCCCGCCAGGTCGAGCACGCGCAGGAGCACCAGGCCGCTGCGCGGCGCGACGTCTTCGCCTTGCAGCGAAGCGACCAGCTGCGCCATGAAGTGCTTGCGGTTGGACAGGCCGGTGAGCGCGTCGGAATGCGCTTCGCGGCGCAAGGTCTCGACCTGCGCCGACTGCGCTTCGAAGATCAGCTTCAGCCGCGCCACCATGGTGTTCATCGCCTGGGTGAGCCGCGCGAGTTCCGGCACGCGCGGTTGCGGCACCGTCACGAACTCGCCGCTGACCAGAGAATGCGCCTGCGCGACCGCGGCGTCCAGCGGCCGGCGTATGCGCTCCACCACGGCACGCGCGATCAGCGCCGCCAGCACCGCGACCACCGCCAGCGCGAGGGCCGAGCGCTGGCCGCCCTGCCACAGGTCGTCGTGCGCGAAGGCCGTCTGGCTCACCACCTGCACCGAGCCGAGCGCGCGCCAGCCGTCGCTGACCTGCGCCACGCCGGGCGTCGATTCGATGGGCACGAGCGACACGAACCAGGCCGGAGCCTTGGACGGCACGAGGTTCTGCTCGCGCGCGAAGGCCACGCGGCCATCGGCGGCGACGAGGCGGATCTGCCGGTAGAAGCCCGTGTCGAATTGCGCCGACATGAGCAGTTCCATCAGCTGCGGGTCGCCCTTCTGCTGCGACAGCGCGAGCGCGAGCGAGGCGGCGTTGTCGCTGTTCTTCAGGCGCAAGTGCGTCTGCAGCGTGTCGCGCGCGGACGCGATGACCACGCCCACGCTGCCGAAGAAGGCAAGCAGCAAGGCGCCGACGAGCAACAGCCAGATCTGGCGGATCAGCGACATGTCACACCCTCATTCATGGGACTTCTTCATTGGAATCCTTCGACCCGCGTCTTGACGAGGATCTCGCGCCAGCGCGACAGCCGCGCCGCCGGATCGCCCGCCGCCTGGGAACCCACGCCTTGCCACAGGCCTTCGCTGTTGAAGCTGAACACCGGTGCAAGATCGGGCCGGCGCGAGGCCGGACGCACGTCGGTGATGAGGTTGTCGAGGATCAAGGGCTCGGCGTTGGGGGCTGAATAGTAGGCGAGCACCATGTGCGCCTGCACTGCGCCGCCGGGCCCGCCGATCTGCGCCCGAACATACACGAGCCGAAGCTTCTGGATGGGCATGCCCAGGGCAACGAGGCTGAAATACTTGGCGATGGCGAAGTCCTCGCAGTCGCCCGCGCCCTTCTCCAGCATCTCCATCGGGCTGGCCCAGTAGTCGACCTGGCCCCACACGTCGATGTCCTCGCGCGACTGGATGCGGCGGTTGAAGAACTGGTTGAACGCATCGAGCTTTCCGACGTCGTCCATGTCCAGCGCCGAATGCATCACCGCCTGCAAGGCCTTGGCGCCCGCGACCGCCCGCGGCCCCTGCTTCTGTGCCGCGGCCAGCATGCGTTCGGCGTCCCAGGCGAGCGGGTGCAGGCAGGTGAACAGGAAGCCCAGCACCAGCACCCGCTGCACCCACGCCCGGCACGCCAACCAAGCGCCCAGCACACGTGCGCGCACGGCCAGCACCGCGCGCGGCAAGGCACGTTCGGTCCGCGGCAGCGCGGGCAGTGGAAGGAGAGCGTCGGTCACGGTTTCGGGCTTCGTCGTTTCGTTGTCGTCGCTCTCGCAGGCAACTTGAGTGGTTTCGCGCCGGCCGCTTGCGTGACATGCGTCACAGGGGTGGTGGCTTGGACGCCGCACTGCTTGAAATCGTTTGTTTCAACTCTGTGAACTGGCACACGCAACCCCCGGATATCCCGTCTCAAGGGCACGGATGCAGGGCCCGGATGTATGTGAGCACGCATACACTCGCGCCCGTTGCCCGATAAAGGACCCGAGTGTCGGATGTTTGGCATCCACTGCGTTGTTCAGTGCGCACGCCGACTCTCCGACCAAGACATCCTCCATGCAATTCAAGACTCTGGCCCTGGTATCCGCGATCGCTCTGCTGCCCTTGACGATGCACGCGCAGGCACAGACCACGCCCAAGAACGGCGACCCGCTGCGCGCCGCCGTCGAGCGGGCCGTGCTGACGAACCCCGAAGTGTCCCTGCGTTTCAACGCCTACCGCGCCTCCATCGACGCGGTCGACGTCGCCCGAGCCGCCTTCTACCCGCGCGTGGACGTGAATGCCAGCGCCGGCCACGACAGCGACAAGATCACCTCGCGCAGCCCGGAAGCCCAATCGCTCAGCCGCGCGGGCGCCTCGCTCACGCTCACGCAGCTGCTGTGGGACGGCCTGGGCACCAAGCGCGAGGTCGAGCGCGTGGGCCATGAGCGGCTGGCCCGCTACTTCGAATTGCTGGACGCGACCGAGCAGACCGCGCTGGAAGCCGCACGCGCCTACTACGACGTGCAGCGCTTTCGCCGGCTGGTGCAGCTGGCCGAAGACAACTACGTGCAGCACAAGTACGCGTCCATCCAGATCCAGTCGCGCTTCAAGGCCGGCGTGGGCCGCGGCGTGGACCTCGAGCAGGCGAACGCGCGCCTGGCATTGGCCGAATCCAATCTCAGCACTGAGCTTGCCAACCTGCACGACGTGACGGCGCGCTACGAGCGCGTGGTGGGCGAAGCGCCGCCCGCGCAGCTGCCCGCGCTGGTGCCGTTGAAGGGCTCGCTGCCCGCGACGCCCGACGAGGTGACCAACGCCGCCATCCACCAGAGCCCGGCCGTGAGCGCGAGCATCGAGGCGCTGCGCGCCGCACGCTCCGCCGCCGACACCCGCCGCTCGGCCTTCCAGCCGCGCGTGGAGGCACGTGTGCGCTCGGGCGCCGGCACCAACTTCGACGGGGTGCGCGACCAGCGGCGCGACAGCACCGCTGAAATCACGCTGAACTGGAACCTCTACAACGGCGGCGCAGACGCGGCCCGCGTGCGCCAGCAGCTGAACACCGTCAACCAGGCAGTGGACCAGCGCGACAAGGCCTGCCGCGACACGCGCCAGACCGCGTCCATCGCCTTCAACGACACCCGCAAGCTGGTCGACCAACTCGTCATGCTCGACCGCAACACCCTGGCCATCGAAAAGGCGCGCGATGCGTATCGCCAGCAGTTCGACATCGGCCAGCGCAGCCTGCTGGACCTGTTGAATGCCGAAAACGAGGTCTACACCGCCAAGCGTGCGTATGCGAACGCCGAGTTCGACCTGGGCGTCGCGTATGCCCGCACGCATGCGGCCATGAACCAGCTCACGACGCAGCTGGGCGTGGCGCGCGTCGACTCGTCGGCGGCGGACGCGGCCGGGTGGGACATGGGTGCGGATGCGCCGGGACGTTGCCCGGTCCTGAGTGCCGAGGTGCGGCCGAGCGATCTGTCGGCACTCGATGAGCGCGCGAGGCAGATCGCGGCGTCGGTCGCGCCGGTGGCGGCGCCCAAGGCTGTTGTGCCGGCGCCGGCAGTGCCTCCCTCCGCGCCTGAGTCCGCGGCTTCGGCACCCGGAGCCAAGAAGGTCAAGGTCAAAAAGGCGTCCTGAGTTCGACGCGAAGCGCGAGCAAGCAAAGCGCTCCTCAAGCCACACCCGCGGAGCCGGCTCAGCCGGTCCGCTGGGTGGCGCCCCTCGGGGGCAGGAGCGAAGCGACTGGGGGGCTAACGTTTCACCGGCGGCAGATCAGTACACGCACCTTCAAAGGCTTCCGCCGCGAGCCCAATGCTCTCGCCCAGCGTCGGATGTGGATGGATGGTCTTCCCGATGTCCACCGCATCGGCCCCCATCTCGATCGCCAGCGCGATCTCGCCGATCATGTCGCCCGCATGCGTGCCGACGATGCCGCCGCCCACGATGCGATGTGAGTCCTCGTCGAACAGCAGCTTCGTGAAACCTTCGTCGCGGCCATTGGCGATCGCGCGGCCCGAAGCGTTCCAGGGGAACAGCCCCTTCTTCACCTTCAACCCGCGGGCCTTCGCCTCGTCTTCCGTCACGCCGACCCACGCCACTTCCGGGTCGGTGTAGGCCACGCTCGGAATCACGCGCGCATCGAAAGCGGCCTTGTGGCCGGCGGCCACTTCTGCTGCGACGTGCGCCTCGTGCACCGCCTTGTGCGCAAGCATGGGCTGGCCGACGATGTCGCCGATGGCGAAGATGTGCGGCACATTGGTGCGCATCTGAACGTCCACCGGAATGAAGCCGCGATCGCCCACGATCACGCCGGCCTTCTCTGCGCCGATGCGCTTGCCGTTGGGCACGCGGCCCACCGCCTGCAGCACGAGGTCATAGAGCACAGGTTCCTTGGGCGCGCCCTCGCCTTCGAAGCTCACGCGGATGCCGTCGGCGGTGGCTTCTGCGCCCACCGTCTTGGTCTTGAGCATGATGTTGTCGAAGCGCGGCGTGTTCATCTTCTGCCACACCTTCACGAGGTCGCGGTCGGCGCCTTGCATGAGGCTGTCGAGCATTTCGACCACATCCAGTCGAGCACCGAGCGTCGAGTACACCGTGCCCATCTCCAGGCCGATGATGCCGCCGCCCACCACCAGCATGCGCTTGGGCCGCTGGCGCAACTCCAGCGCGCCGGTGGAGGTAACGATGCGCGGATCGTCCTTCGGGAAGAAGGGCAGCTTCACCGCTTCGGAACCGGCGGCGATGATGGCCTGCTTGAACCTGATGGTCTGCGTCTTGCCGTCGGCCATCGCGACCTTGAGGTGGTTCGGGTCAGCGAACTCGCCGTTGCCTTGCACCACCGTCACCTTGCGCATCTTGGCCATCGCCGCGAGCCCGCCGGTGAGCTTGCCGATGACTTTTTCCTTGTGCTTTCGCAGCTTGTCCAGGTCGACCTGCGGCTCGGCGAAGGTGATGCCATAGGTGTCGAAGTGCTTGACTTCGTCCATCACGGCGGCGACGTGCAAGAGGGCCTTGGACGGGATGCAACCGACGTTCAGGCACACGCCGCCGAGGGTGGAGAAGCGCTCCACGAGGACGGTCTTGAGTCCGAGGTCGGCTGCGCGAAAGGCCGCCGAATAACCGCCGGGGCCGGCACCCAACACGAGCATGTCGCACTCGAGGTCGGCTCCGCCGGCGTAGCTTGCGGCTTGCGGCGCGGTGACGGTCTCGGTTCGCGTCACGCCACCGCCCGTTCGGGCTGAGGTATCGAAGCCTCCTCCCGATGCAGGCGTGGGTTGGCCCTTCGATGCGCCGGAAGGCGCACCCTGTCCTGAGCCTGTCGAAGGGTCAGGGTGAACGGGCGCGGATGACGCCGAGGGAGCCGCCGCAGCGCCCGCCCCTTCCGCCTCCAACGCAAGAATCACCGTCCCTTCATTGACCGTATCCCCCAGTTTCACCTTCACCTCCTTCACCACGCCCGCGTGGGAGGAAGGAATTTCCATCGACGCCTTGTCGCTTTCCACGGTGATGAGCGACTGCTCCGCCTTCACCGTGTCGCCCGGCTTCACCAGCACTTCGATGATCGCCACGTCCTTGAAGTCGCCGATGTCCGGAACCTTGATGTCGATGGTGGGCATGTGTTGTCTCAGTCTTTGTTCAATTTGATGGTGTGCACTCGAACCGGCCCGCTCGAGTTCTTGTCGAATTCGCAGCCGGCCTTCACGCCGATCTCCGCGATTTCCTTGGCCGTCCTGGCCTTGTCGTAAGCCGCGTACATCGCGCCGAGCGCGAAGCCGCGGCCGGTGCCGATGCCCCAGAAGCGATCGAACTCGAACACCTCGCGGTACGAGTACACGCCGAAGATGCCCGCCGGGTTGGCGATGAGCGCGGTGAACTGCGACGACTCGTAGGGGTCCGAGTCGTCTTCCTTGGTGTTGAGGAAGAAGGTGTCCTTGAGCTTGGGGTGCAGTCGCAAGAAGGTGTCGAACACCTCGTCGCGCGAACCGAGCCGCAGCTCATCGGGCGTGAGGCCGTTGAGTGCGCGCCGCAGCACCGGGAAGTGCGCCGTGGTGCCGGACATGCCGAACCACGACTCACCCACCTTGAACAGCTTCTCGTTGGCCTCGTAGCCGTGGGCAAGGCGGGTGTCGCCGAAGGTGACGAGGCTGTCACCCGCAATCGCCACCTGGCCGCCCTTGCGAACCACCACAACCGTCGTCATGCCACCACCTCCGTACTGCCAAGATGGTTCGACAGGCCGGTCGGTCGGTGGCCTGCCGCATTACGCTGGTCGATCCCCGTTCCGGGGCCCCTCGCCCTTCGCTCCATTGCGGCTACTCCTTCTTCTTCGAATCAAAGAAGCACGCGGCGGAAGTCACCCAGGATTTGCCCGAGATAGGCATTGAAACGAGCCGCCGCGGCACCGTCGATCACGCGGTGGTCCCAGCTTAGCGACAAAGGCAGCATCAATCGCGGTTGGAAGGTCTTTCCGTCCCACTTGGGTTCGGTGGCCGACTTGCACACGCCGAGGATCGCGACTTCGGGCGCATTGATGATGGGCGTGAAGTAGCGCCCGCCGATGCCGCCCAAGGATGAGATGGAGAAGCAGCCGCCGGTCATGTCGGCGGGGCCGAGCTTGCCGTCGCGCGCCTTCTTGGCGAGATCGCTCATCTCCTGCGAGATCTGCAAGATGCCCTTCTTGTCGGCGTCCTTGATCACCGGCACCACGAGGCCGTTGGGCGTGTCCGCCGCGAAGCCGATGTGGAAGTACTGCTTGAGCACGATCTGATCGCCGTCCAGCGAGGCATTGAACTCCGGGAACTTCTTGAGCGCCGCGACGCAGGCCTTGATGAGGAAGGCGAGCATGGTCACCTTGACACCGGACTTCTCGTTCTCCTTGTTGAGCTGCACGCGGAAGGCTTCGAGCTCGGTGATGTCCGCGTCGTCATGGTTGGTGACGTGCGGGATGACCACCCAGTTGCGGTGCAGGTTGGCACCGCTGATCTTCTTGATGCGCGAGAGATCCTTACGCTCGACGGGGCCGAACTTGGTGAAGTCGACCTGCGGCCAGGGCAGCAGGCCCGGGAAGGCGCCACCGCTGGCAGCCGCAGCCGGCGCCTTGGAGGACTGGGCCTTGGTCTGCACGCTGCCGGCCATCACGCCCTTGACGAAGGCGTTCACGTCGTCTTGGGTGATGCGGCCTTTCGGGCCCGAGCCCTTCACCTCTTCCAGCGGCACGCCGAGTTCGCGGGCGAGCTTGCGGATGGTGGGGGAGGCGTGCGGGAGGTTGCCCTTCGGAGCCGCAGGTTCGTGCGGGGGCAGCGCGGCCGTTGGGACCTGCTTGTCGGATGCTGGCGCGGGGACGGATGCCACAGCCGGCTGAGCCGCCGGCGCAGCTTGGGCAGATGGTGCAGCGGGCGCGGCGGCGGCAGCGCCGCCGGCGGCTTCAACCACCGCCACCAGCGACCCCTTGCTCACCTTGTCGCCGACCTTGACCTTCACGTCCTTGACCACGCCCGCATGCGAGGACGGAATCTCCATCGAGGCCTTGTCGCTCTCGACGGTGATGAGGCTCTGCTCGGCCTTGATGGTGTCGCCGGGCTTGATGAAGACCTCGATCACGGCGACTTCATCGAAGTCGCCGATGTCGGGCACGACGACGTCGACCGGGCCGCTGCTGGCGGGAGCCGTAGCCGCCGCCCCACTCTCCGTTCGGGCTGAGGTATCGAATCCTCCAGCCGGTGCTGGCGCGGGCTGGCCCTTCGATACCTCAGGGGGAGCGGCAGGGGTTGGCGCAGCGGCAGCCGGTGCGGCAGGGGTTGTGCTGGCAGTCCCCCCTTCGCCCTCCAGCATCAGCAACAACGAGCCTTCGCTCACCTTGTCGCCGATCTTGACCTTCAGCTCCTTCACCACGCCCGACGCCGTCGACGGAATCTCCATCGACGCCTTGTCGCTTTCCACCGTGATGAGCGATTGCTCGGTCTTCACCGTGTCGCCGGGCTTGACCAGCAGTTCGATGATCTCCACGTCCTTGAAGTCGCCGATGTCCGGGACCTTCACTTCCACCAATGCCATGTTGTGTCTCCGCGTTTCTTCTTGATCAGGCGTACAGCGGGTTGATCTTGTCGGCATTGATGCCGTACTTCTTGATGGCCTCGGCCACCTTCGCGATGGGCAGTGTGCCTTCATCGGCGAGCGAGCGCAGCGCGGCCACCACGATGTAGTGGCGATTCACCTCGAAGTGCTCGCGCAGCTTGCTGCGGAAGTCGCTGCGGCCGAAACCGTCCGTGCCCAGCACCTTGTACACGCGTCCCTTGGGCATGAAGGGGCGGATCTGCTCCGCGTAGTTCTTCATGTAGTCGGTGGAAGCGATGACCGGGCCGACATACGGCTCGAGCTGTTGCGTCACGAAAGGCACGCGCTGGCGCTCGGTCGGGTGCAGCATGTTCCAGCGCTCGGCGTCCTGGCCTTCGCGCGCCAGTTCGTTGAAGCTCGGGCAGCTCCAGATGTTGGCGGCCACGCCCCAGTCCTTCTCGAGCAGTTCCTTCGCCGCGATGCTCTCGCGCAGGATGGTTCCCGAGCCCAGCAGGTTGACGCGCGGCGTTTTCTTGGCGCCTTCCTCGAGCAGGTACATGCCCTTGATGATCTGCTCTTCGGTGCCGGGCTTGAGGCCGGGCATCGCATAGTTCTCGTTGAGCAGGGTCAGGTAGAAGTAGACGTTGTCCTGCTTCTCGACCATGCGCTTCAAGCCATGGTGAAGGATGACACCCACTTCATGCGCGAAGGTCGGGTCGTAGCTGATGCAGTTCGGGATGGTGCCCGCGAGGATGTGGCTGTGGCCGTCCTCGTGCTGCAAGCCTTCGCCGTTCAGCGTCGTGCGGCCCGAGGTGCCGCCCAGCAGGAAGCCGCGCGCCTGCATGTCGCCCGCCGCCCAGGCGAGGTCGCCGATGCGCTGGAAGCCGAACATCGAGTAGTAGACATAGAACGGGATCATGATGCGGTTGTTCGTCGAATACGACGTCGCCGCCGCAATCCACGAGCTCATGCCGCCTGCCTCGTTGATGCCTTCCTGCAGGATCTGCCCGGCCTTGTCTTCCTTGTAGTACATCACCTGGTCTTTATCGACCGGCGTGTACTGCTGACCCGCGGGGTTGTAGATGCCGATCTGGCGGAAGAGGCCTTCCATGCCGAAGGTGCGCGCCTCGTCCACGAGGATGGGCACCGCGCGCGGACCGATGTCCTTGTCGCGCAGCAGCTGCGTGAGGAAGCGGACGTAGGCCTGCGTGGTCGAGATCTCGCGGCCTTCCACGGTGGGCTCGAGCACGGCCTTGAAGGTCTCGAGGTCAGGCACCTTGAGCTGCTCGTCGGCCTTGGTGCGGCGCTTGGGCAGGTAGCCGCCCAGGGCCTTGCGGCGCTCGTGCAGGTACTTCATCTCGACGGTGTCGTCGGCCGGCTTGTAGAACGGGATGCCGGCCTCGATCTGCGAATCGCTCACGGGGATGTTGAAGCGGTCGCGGAAGCTCTTGATGTCGTCGTCGGTGAGCTTCTTGGTCTGGTGCGCAGTGTTCTTGCCTTCGCCGCTCTTGCCCATGCCAAAGCCCTTGACGGTCTTGATGAGCATGACGGTGGGCTGGCCCTTGTGGTTCACCGCGCGGTGGTAGGCGGCGTACACCTTCTGCGGGTCGTGGCCGCCGCGCTGCAGGCGCCAGATGTCCTCGTCGCTCATCTTCGCGACCATCTCCAGCGCCTTGGGGTGGCGGCCGAAGAAGTTCTTGCGGACGAAGGCGCCGTCGTTGGCCTTCATGGCCTGATAGTCACCGTCGACGGTGTCCATCATGATCTTGCGCAGGATCTCTTCCTTGTCGCGCGCCAGCAGCGGGTCCCAGTAGCTGCCCCACAGCAGCTTGATGACGTTCCAGCCGGCACCGCGGAACTCGCCTTCGAGCTCCTGGATGATCTTGCCGTTGCCGCGCACCGGGCCGTCCAGGCGCTGCAGGTTGCAGTTGACGATGAAGATGAGGTTGTCGAGCTTCTCGCGTGCCGCGAGGCCAATCGCGCCCAGCGATTCCGGCTCGTCCATTTCGCCGTCGCCGCAGAACACCCAGACCTTGCGGTTCTCGGTGTTGGCGATGCCGCGGGCA
>Ga0068867_100000013_pt1 | contig 112835 bp, 117 predicted proteins | sample KBSMisM32_FD_65649 | JGI IMG/M metagenome (GOLD analysis project Ga0068867, IMG submission 65649) | Miscanthus rhizosphere microbial communities from Kellogg Biological Station, Michigan, USA - KBS Miscanthus M3-2 | ecosystem: Host-associated > Plants > Roots > Rhizosphere > Soil ...
TAGCGCGCATTGGCAGGCCTGCAGGCGGTATCCAGGGCTTCACGGCCCAAAGTCAGCGTGCAGCCTCCCCGCGGCCGAGAAGGTGTGCGGAACCGCGCCGGTCACACTCGCTTGCACCCAGGCCATGATCCCGCACGCCCTGAAACCGTCGCCCCGGCGCAGGCCGGGGCCGCAGGAGTGTGCTACCCACCTCCCCACCGTCATGCCGGACTTGATCCGGGATCCCGCTTCTTCCTCCTCCCGCGCCGAAGGCAGCGGGACCCCAGGTCAGGGCGGTGGTGACGAAGGTTCGGGGGTGACGAAAAGAAAAGCGCGCGGCGCACGACCACTCCGCGCGATGTTCCCTAAATGTTCCAGTGAAACATCGCCCCTGCTCCGCCCGTCATTTGACCCGCGTCGCGGGATACGGCGTGCCATCCTTGCGGATATAGCCGCCCGCCGTGAACTTCATGTCGATGTCCGAATATTCGCCGCCCGCATCCTCGCCCCCGCTCATGCAGACGAACGTGCAGTCAGCCTCGCTCCGGTTGACCACATGATGGCCGTTGGGCTCGCCCTTGGGAAAGGCAACGCAATCCCCGGGGGCAAGATCATGCTCGCCCGCATCGTCAATCAGCACCGCCGCGCCCGACAGCATCACCAGGAACTCGTCCTCGCCCTCATGCCAATGCCGCTGTGACGACCAGGCACCCGGCTCGAGCCGCACGAAACTTACCCCGAATTCGGTCAGGCCGGTCGCCGGCGCGAGCCGGCGATACCACCGCCCCTTCACCGCCTCATCGAAGGGCGGCGGATAGCCGGTCGCGTTACGTTCGGGAATCTGGCTGAGATCGATCTTGGGCATGAAAGCGATCATGCCCATCGGGGCGCCGGAACGAAAGCTCCGCTTGGCATGCGCAAAGGATCATTCTGCTGAAACCACCAGGGCCGCTCCCCAAATCGTCTCCACACTGCCATTCCGCAGGGAGGAAATCCGCAGATGCCGCGTCTAACCGATCCGATCGATCTGGGCTCAATCCACGCGAAGAACCGCATATTCATGGCCCCGCTTACCCGCGGCCGCGCCACACAAGACGCCGTGCCGACGCCGATCATGGTGGATTATTACCGCCAGCGCGCGTCCGCCGGCCTGATCATCACCGAAGCCACCGGCATTTCGCGCATCGGCCTCGGCTGGCCCAACGCGCCCGGCATCTGGAACGCGGCGCAGGTCGAGGGCTGGAAGCCCGTCACCCAGGCGGTCCACGCGGCGGGCGGCAGGATCGTGTCGCAGCTCTGGCATATGGGCCGGCTCGGCAGCTACGAGGTCAATGGCGGCCAGCCCGTTTCCTCGTCCGCGACGACCGCGCCTGGCCACACGCGCACCTACACGGGCGGCACCCAGCCTTATCCGCAAGCGCGCGCGCTCGAATTGAGCGAGATCCCGGCACTGCTCGACGATTATGCCCGGGCGGCCGAAAATGCGCTGGAGGCTGGCTTCGACGGAATCCAGCTCCATGCCGCGAACGGCTACCTCATCGATCAATTCCTGCGCGACAATGCCAACTTCCGCACCGACGCCTATGGCGGCCCGGTCGAGAACCGCATCCGCCTGCTCGGTGACGTGGTCGATCGGCTTGTGCGGACGATCGGCGCGGACAAGGTGGGCGTCCGCCTTTCTCCGAACGGCGAGGTTCAGGGCGTCAACGATAGTAACCCCCACGCCCTGTTCGGCGCCGCCGCCACATTGCTCGACGAGAAAGGCGCCGCCTGGCTCGAACTGCGTGAGCCGCGTCCCGGCGGCACGCGCGGCAATCCCGACGTCGCGCCGGTCCATCCGATTATCCGCAAGGCCTTCTCGCGCCCGCTCATCCTCAATGCCGATTACCACCATGACGACGCGCAGGCCGCGCTCGACGCGGGAGAGGCGGACGCGATCGCCTTCGGCCGCCCCTTCCTCGCCAATCCCGATCTGCCGCGCCGCCTGATCGAGAAACTTCCCCTCAACCCGCAGCGGGAAGAGCTGTTCTACTCCGGCGGAGAACAGGGCTACCTCGATTACCCACATTGGGACGAGGCGCGCGCGCGCGCCTAACCTTCTCCGTTCGTGCTGAGCCTGTCGAAGCACTGCTCTTCTTCAAATCGCGAAGAAGGCAGCCCTTCGACAAGCTCAGGGCGAACGGTTTTTTTAAGCCGCAGGCTCCCACCCCGGCGGCGCCAGGGTAAAGCCCGCAAAGTCGAACCCCGGCACCACTACGCACGAAACGAACGCCCAGCCGTCCCGCGCCTTGGCCGCCTGCCATTTGCCGGCCGGCACCAAAGCCTGCGGGTTGCCCGCATCCAGCGTCATCGTCTCACCGCCGATCCGCAGCGCGAGCGCCGCGCCTGCATGCCAGAACCAAAGCTCGTCCGCATCGACCCGATGCCAGTGCGAGCTTTGCCCTTCCTCAAGCAGGAACAAGATCGCGGTCCCCGGCGACCGTTCGCCGTCAGCCGCCTGCGCCCGCCACGTCTCGCGATACCAGCCGCCTTCGGGATGCGGCGCGAGAGCATGACGGGCGATCAGCGCATGGGCGTCGAGGCGCGCGTCGCTCACCCCTTGTGGTGCTGCTTGTCCCATGCCTTGACCGCATCCATCGTGCCGGTGACGTGGCCCGCCGGATTCATCGCCGAATAAGCGAAGATCACCTTGCCGTCCGGTGCGATCACATAAGATGTCCGGTTGGACACGGCCGGGTTTTGCGGCAGCGTCACGTCATAGGCGGTGATTGTTGCCGGCGTGGCCGATCCGACCGCGAACTTGTTGCGGCATTCGGAGACCGAGAATTTGTTGAGCTTGTCGATGCCGTCGCCCGACATGCCGATCACGGTCGCGCCGAGCTTCTGGAAATCGTCGGTCGCCTCGGCGAAGTCATGTGCCTCGATCGTGCAGCCCGTGGTGAAGGCGGCGGGATAGAAATAGAGCACCACTGGCCCCTTCTTCAGCGCGTCCTTCAACGAAAAGGGCATTGCCTTGCCGGCAAGGCTGACCTGGGTCGAGAAATCGGGCGCCGTGTCGCCAACCTTGAGCGCAGCCTGGGCGGCGGCGAGAGGAAGCGCGGCGAGCGCGAGCGCGAGGCAGAGGGACGAACGGAGCATCGGGCGAGTCCTTCGCTATTGAGAGCCATCTTCGTCATTGCGAGGAGTGCGACGACGAAGCAATCCAGAATCACGGGCGCGCACTCGATTGCTTCGCGACGCGCGCAACGACGGGTACGCGAGATCATGACGCGGGCGCACCCGCTCGCGGTTGGTTTCCACCGCACTCGCGCCGGTTCAACTCAGGCCTTTGTCCCGCACCAATATCGCCAGCTCGGTCCGCGACGAGACGTTGAGCTTCTCGTAGAGATTGTGGAGGTGCATCTTGACCGTGCCCTCGGAGATGTCGAGCTCGCGCGCAATCTCCTTGTTGCGGCTGCCGAGCGACACCAGCCGCGCCACTTCGGTCTCGCGCGGGGTAAGCTCCAGCGGCCGGTCGATCGGCTTGCCGATCTGGTCGACGATCTGGTGCATCGCATCGCGGTCGAGCCATTGCTCGCCGTCCATCACGCGCTCGAGGCATTTGAGCATCGTGTCGCCGCCCGCACCCTTCAGTATCAGGCCGTCGGCGCGCAGCTGCAGCGCCTCCATGATCGGCTGGGGATCCAGGCTCGCGGTGAGGATCACGATCCGCGTTTTCCATTTGTCGCGCCGCGCCTCGCGCAGCACCTCGATGCCGCTCAGGTGCGGCATATGGATATCCAGGATCGCGATATCGGGCTCGAACTTCTTGATTGCCTCACGCGCCTGTTGCCCGTCGAGGCAGCGGGCCTTCACATCATGACCGGCCGCGGCGAGCAATCCGCATATGCCGTCCAGAAGCATCGGATGGTCGTCGGCGACGACGATCGAAAACGTCATCGAGCTCCCTTCAGCGGCACGCATATCTCGATGCTGGCTCCGGTTTTGCCGCTGGTCACCGTCATTGTGCCTCCCATGCCGATGATGCGATCGTGGAGCGAGCGCGGACGTCCCGCATAGCCTGCCAGCTCGCCATTCGCCATACGCCCCTGGAAAGCGAAGCCGCGCCCGTCGTCCCCGATCGCGATATCCAGCCGGTCGTCGGTCTTGCGCACCGCAATGTCGATCTTGCGCGCGCCGCCGTGGCGCACCGAATTGGCGACCGCCTCGCGCGCGATCCGGATGACGTCATCGCCCAGATTGTCGGATACAGTCAGGTCCGCCGGTTCCACCCTGGCCGTTATCGCCGCGTCCCACGAGCGCGACAGATGGCTGGTGAGATGGTCGAGCGAGATGGCCAGCTTGGCGACCGCGATCTCCGGCGCACGGCGCATCGCGTTGATCACCGCGCGCAGACTGCGTTGCTCCTCGCCGATCGCCTCGACCATCTGCGTGACGCGCTCGCGCGCGGTATCGGTCAGTTCGGTGCGACCGATCAGGTCGAGCTGCAGGCGCGCGCCCGCGAGGAACTGGAGCACGCCGTCATGCAGGTCGCGCGCGAGCCGCATCCGCTCTTCGCTCGCTGCGGCGATGCGCAGCTCGGAATGGAGCCGCCATGTCTCGATCGTGAGCGACAATTGGCCAGCCGCCATCGCCGCCACGGCCAGGTCCTCGTTCACCGGATCGGCGGGATCGAGGATCATCACCAGCCCGCGCGCTCCGCCGGCATCGATCGGGATCACCAGCACGCGCGCATAATCCGCCATGCTCGACAGGATCGGCTGGAGCGGATCGCCCGTGAAATCGAGCAGCTTGGTCCCCGCACGATAGAGGACCGCGTTGCGCCGCCGGTCATAGAGGAAGGGTGCGTTGATCAGTTCGCTCGCGACCAACGGGCCCTGATCGACATTGGGCAGCGTCGATCCATGCACCGCGCCGAAATCCTTGCGCAGCAAGGCCAGGTGCGGCTCCTCCGGGTCCTGCCAGACGATCAGCCCCCGCTTGGCAGCGAAGACGTCCATCGCGTAACCTAGCGATTCCGCCAGCGGAAGCTCGCCGAAGCCGCCGCGCGTCGGCACGCGCGACAGGCGCGTAAGCTCGTTGATCAGCCGCTCCAGATTGCTTGCGAAGGCTGCGAGCATCACCGCGATCGTAACGATATAGCCGATCCGCATCAGGAAGAATTGCAGCATGTTCTTGTGCGCCGGATCGAACACGTCGGTCAGGAATCCGGTCGGCAGGAACAGCGCGAGCACGAGCAGGCCGCTGCCGATCGCGCCGCGCGATCCCCAGTTCACCGTCCCGCTGACGATGATGAAGATCAGGGGCGTGAAAAACGGCTGGCCCTGCCCCTCCCCGCCCTGGGTCAGATACATCAGGCCGCCGAGCGCGATCACGTCGATCACCGACAAGGCCAGCGCCGCGCTGAACAGATGCCGGCGCAACCGGACGGTGCGCACCGCCGCGGCGATCAGCAGGCTGTAGACGAAATAGGTCACCAGAACGATTTGGGCGACGTGCTGCGCCTCGGCATAACGCAGCGCCCCGACCGTGACGGACAGTAAAAGGAATGTCGCAAGGATCGCGCGCGCAAACGCGACGGCGCGGCTGCTGCGGGCCGAAATGAGTTGATCCACCATTACTCGCACCCGCTCGCAATTACATCAGCGAGATACAATGTAACAGGCCGCGCGGAAACCTGACCGAAGGGTAGTATTCGAGCCTCATCCTCAGGCCGGATTGCGGCAAGCCTCTGATTTGGAATAAATGATTCGCACGGAGCGAGATCGCTGGGGGGTGATTGGCGTACCGGGGGACGTGTATCGTCACAGTACCTAGTTTGCGTTGCGTAAGTGTACCTTGAATAGCGTAACCAGTATCGTTCGTGCGTTCCTTTCGGGGGTGGGGTGGCCAATTTGATTGGACGCGACCATCGCCGCCCCGGCCCACCCGTCGGCATCGGTGCCTCGATGCCGACGGGTGGCGGGGTCTGGTTTTTAGGCCTGGCTCAGAAGAGCTGCATCAAACACTGCCCGCCGGCCGCAAATCCCCAGCCAGCGTCGGGATGAGTTCCGATACCGTCGGATGGATCGGCACCGCCCATTGCAGGGTGGAAAGCGGCTGATCCGCGTTCATCATGTCCAATATGCCGTGGATCGCCTCGTCGCCGCCGGTGCCGAGGATCGCCGCGCCCAGGATGCGCTTCGTCTCCGCATCCGCCACCAGCTTCATGAAGCCCAGCGCCTCGTCCTTCTCGACCGCGCGTCCGACCTTGGTCATCGGCCGGGTCGAGAGCAGCAGAGGCCGCCCGCCCGCGCGCGCCTGCGTCTCGGTCATGCCGACGCGACCCAAAGGCGGATCGATGAAGAGCGCATAGCCCGGGATGCGCTGCGACAGGCTGCGATCCGCGCCGTCGAGCAGGTTGGCCGCGACAATCTCGTAATCGTTCCAGGCGGTATGCGTGAACGCGCCACGGCCGTTGCAATCGCCCAGCGCCCAGACGCCCTCGACATTGGTCGCGAGCCGCTCATCGACCTGGATATAGCCCCTGGCGTCGGTGGCGATGCCCGCTTTGTCCAGCCCGAGATCGTCCGTATTCGGCCTGCGGCCGACCGCCAGCAGGACATGGCTGCCGACCACCTCGGGCGCACCCTCCGCGCAATCGACCCCAACTGCGACGCCCTGATCATGCTTGGCTAGACGGATACAGCAGGCGCTGGTGCGAACCTCGATCCCCTCACCCTCCAGGATCGCGCGGATCGCGTCGGAAATGTCCGGATCCTCGCGCCCGATCAGGCGCGGCCCCATCTCTATCACCGTTACCCGCGCACCGAACCGGCGATACATTTGCGCGAATTCGAGCCCGATATAAGAGCCGCCGACGATCACCAGATGCTGGGGCACGGTTTCGAGGCCGATGATATTGCTGTTGGTCAGATATTCGACCTCCCCAATGCCCGGCATGTCCGGCACCGCCGCGCGTCCCCCGACGTTGAGGAAGATGCGCGGCGCCTCCAGCGCCGCGTCACCCACCCTGATCCGGTACGGGCTTTCGAACCGAGCATGGCCGCGCAGGAAGGTGAGCCCGTCCATCCCCGCCAGCCAATCCTCGTTCGATTTGCGCGAATCCACGATGATCTTGCGCGCGCGCGCAGCCACCCTGGGCATGTCGATCCCGACTTCGCCGGCAATGACGCCATAGTCCGCCGCGCGCCGCGCCAGATGCGCCGCATACGCGCTGGCGACGAGCGTCTTGGTCGGCTTGCAACCGGTGTTGACACAGGTTCCGCCAACCAGATGCCGTTCGATCAGCGCGACCTTCTGGCCCGCGGCGGTAAGCCGCCCCGCCAAAGCCGGGCCGGCCTGGCCCGCGCCGACGATGATCGCGTCGAAGCGGCCAGTCATACCACGGCGCAGACGATGAGCCAGGCACCGCCGATCGCGACGATATCCTCTATCAGCGCCGCCGGCCGGTCGTTCCGGAACGCCGCGGCCAGCCTTGCCCGGGCAGCAGCACCGCCGAGCGTTCCGATCACCGCGCCAGCCGCCCCCGCGGCCAAGCCGGCATAAAACAGCGCTGCCCCGCCGATCGCGCCGCCCGCCAGCGCCCCCATCAGGATCCGTGTTCCGAACTGAAGCGGTACTTTGCGGCTGGGCGTCGCGGGAAGCTGGTCGCCGATCAGTTCAGCGACCGCGATTGCCAGGAATATCCATGCCGTCCAGCGATAGCCGAGAAAGGCAAAAGGCGTGCCCGCCACGCCCAAATGCCAATATCGCACGGCGAGGCTTACGGCTGCGGGGGCCGTGAAGGCGCGCAAGCCCGCGACGATCCCGATCAATAGTGCAAACACGATTATCATGTCCGTCCCTCCTTCGCCCACGACACTGGCATGTTTCGGGCGCGCAACTTTCCTTTATCGCAGGTCAAAGCATGATGCATCCGGGTCCGATCAATCATAGTACAATTGTTACCCATTCCTTTTGCATTGCAGCATTCCGTGGCTTTTTTGCATCTTTTGACGCGAATATTCCCGTGATCGCGCTGTCATGACACGTGTATGCGTTTACATATTTTGGGGCCGTTGACTTCATCCCAAGCACCGGTACGCCCTGACATCGATGGCCAGGAGCCATCTGTAACCAACCGATCGGCAGCCGTGAGCTGACCGGCAAGGGGGGATGAGAATCATGAAGAATCCAAGAAATCTGCTTGCTCTTTCGTCGTCGGCACTGGCCGTCACGGCCTGCCTGATCCTGCCTGGTGTCGCCAGCGCGCAGACCGGCGCTCCAGCCGCCGCAGCCGCCGCTCCGGCGGACGCGGCTGGCGACGAAGTCGTCGTCACCGGCATCCGCGCCTCGCTCGAGCGCTCGATTGCGATCAAGCGCGACAGCGTCGGCATCGTCGACGCGATCTCGTCGGAAGATATCGGCAAATTCCCCGACACCAACCTCGCAGAATCGCTTCAGCGCATCACCGGCGTGTCGATCAATCGTCGCAACGGCGAAGGTGCCGAGGTCACGGTGCGCGGCTTCGGCCCCAATTATAACCTTGTCACGCTCAACGGGCGTCAGCTTGCCGCCAGCGACCAGACGTCCGTCGGCGGCGAAAATGACTTCACCCGCTCCACGGGGCGCTCATTCGACTTCTCGAACCTCGCTTCGGAAGGCGTGAAGACGCTCGAAGTCTACAAGACGGGCCGCGCGGCGATCCCGAGCGGCGGCATCGGCGCGACGATCAATGTCGTCACCCGCAAGCCGCTCGACTCGCGCGAAAGCGGCTTCAACGGATCGATCGGCGTAAAGGCCGATTACGACACGAGCTCGAAGGACTGCATTAAATGCGGCACCCACGTGACGCCGGACGCTTCGGGCCTGCTTTCCTGGAGCGACGAGGATCACACCTTCGGGGCGTCGATTTTCGGCAGCTATCAGAAGCGCAACTTCTCGACGGTCAACACGTCGATGAACGACTGGAACATCACCACGCTCAAGCAGTTCCTCGATCCCGCCAACGGCAACGTGAACTCGCTTACCAAGATCAATAATCTGCCGACCGACATGAACATGCTGGTCGGCCGTCCGAACGATGCGCGCTACCACTTCTCCGAAAACACCAACGAGCGGATCAACGCCGAGGGCGTGCTCCAGTGGAAGCCGAGTGAAACGCTGGAAATCACGGCCGACGCCCTCTTCGCGCAGAACAAGGCTTCCGAGCGCCGTTCCGACGAGGCGAACTGGTTCAACCGTCCGTTCGACGTCGTCACCTTCGATACCGGTCACCAGGTGGCGACCACGACCTATCTGCACGAAACCATCACCGGTTCGCAGAAGGACGCGGGTTTCGAACAACAATATCGTGCCCAGAAAAACCGCCTCAACGACTTCGGCCTGAATGCAAAGTGGCAGGTGACCGACACGTTCAAGGTTGCGGTCGACGGCCATATCGGCACGTCGAACAGCACCCCGGACAATCCCAACGGCAAGAGCTCGACGCTGATTTCGCTGAGCGTGCCGACCCTTCAATCCCACTCATGGGATTATAGTGGCGGCTTCCCCGTCCAGACGGTAACCTTTGTCGATCCTGCCACGCCGCCCGCCGGCGCCAGCGTGATCAAGGGCAACGGCAACGGCGTGCTCGATGTGGGCGACGTCACCGCGCAGGTCGGCCGCGAAGTTGCAACCTCGCTCAAACAGCGCATCAAGGAAGGCCGCGTAGATGCCGGCTGGGATCTGGGCGGCGGCAGCCGGTTCGATTTCGGCGCCGACTATCGCGAAACCAACACCCATTCGGTTCAAACCTCCACCTACCAGACGCTCGGCGACTGGGGCAATTCGGACACCAGCAAGGTTGCCACGGTGGCGGCCGGCCAGATCCAGGAATTCTGCCTTGTTTGCCGGTTCCATCATTTCGATCCGAAGGCCACCGGGCAGGGCCTGTTCTCGGTACGCAGCGAGGATCCGGCGAAGCTGTTCAGAACGCTTTCGCCTTATTATGCCGGCCTTCCTTTTACCGGTACGACCAACCCGCGCGCTAACAACGTCAACGGCTTCGGCGACGACCGCGTGAAGGAATCGATCTGGGCAGCCTATGGCCAGTTCACCTGGAAGGGCCAGATCGGCGACATGGACGCCAGCATGGTGGCTGGTGCCCGCTACGAGAAGACCAAGGTCCACTCGGCGGCTCTGCAGTCGGTGCCGCTCGACATTCGCTGGCAGTCGGACAACGACTTCACGCAGGATCTGAGCAGCGGCAATCAGACCGTCACCGGCAAGGGCAAATATAACAACCTGCTGCCGTCGCTGGACTTCCAGCTCAACATCAGAAGAAACCTGATCGGGCGCTTCTCGTTCAGCAAGACGATCGCACGTGCTGTTTATGGGGACCTGTTCTCGTCGGTCACCGCGTCCAATCCGAACGATGCAACCGCAGTCGGTGGCAATGCGGGCGGCTTCGCCCACAACCCCAATTTGCAGCCGCTGGCTTCGGACAATTTCGACCTGTCGCTTGAATGGTATTTCAAGCCTGACAGCTATCTGTCGGCCGGTTTGTTCGAGAAGCGCGTCCATAACTTCATCGGCAACACCATTATCAAGCAGAGCCTGTTCGGCCTGCGGGATCCGTCCTCGGGCGCTCCTGGCAGCCGTTCCGGCACCGCCAAGACTCAGTTGCAGGCTCTCGGTGCGGATATTTCCGACGTGAACCTGTTCACCTACACGTCGCTGCTCGTTCAGAATGGCGGCAGCACAAGTGCGGCGAACTCGACGTTCCTGGCGAACTATAATGCCAGCACCCGCCAGCTGAACCAGGCCTTCGTCGATCAGCAGGTCGGCGCGGTCGACATCATCGCCGACAGCAACGATCCGCTGTTCAGCTTCAACGTGAACACCCCGATCAACAACAAGGATGCCAAGATCTGGGGCTTCGAAATCGCCGGCCAATATTTCTTCGGCCATACCGGTTTCGGCGTTGCAGCAGCCTACACCCACGTTCGGGGCGACATCGGTATCGATATCGCGGCCGATCCCAACGTGGACCAGTTTGCGCTGCTGGGCCTCAGCGATACCGCCAATGCGACCCTGATCTACGACAAGAACGGCATTTCCGCCCGTGTCAGCTACAACTGGCGCGACAAGTATCTGGCGGCAAGCAATCAGGGCGCTTCGCACAATCCGAACTTCATCAAGGCCTATGGCCAGGTGGACTTCAACCTGAGTTACGACATCACGCCGCGGATCGCGGTCTCGGTCGAGGGCATCAACGTCCTCAACGCGAGCCAGACCACCTACGGCCGGTCGACCAACCAGGTGTTCTTCGCCCAGGAAGGCTCGGCTCGCTATCTGGCAGGCGTTCGCTTCAAGTTCTGATCGTTCGTGATCCAAAAAGGGGAAAGGCCGCTGCTCAGGCAGCGGCCTTTTTCTTTTGCCGGACAGTGAAATCGGATAGGCCGGCATCGACATCCGATCCCGTCCAAATCAAGTCTCAACGAGAGCGCGCTCGACGATGCCAGGTCCCATTCTGCTCAACAATGTCGATCACCATGACGTTCGCGTCATGCTCGGTCACAGCGTCGCGTTCGGCGATGCGGTCAACCAGGTGACCGTCTTCCCGACCGAATATGAAGAATTGCAGCGCGAATATCCGATCCTGCTAAGGCGCGATCCGGATGGGTCTTTCTATTCGGTGGTGCTGCTGGGGCTCGATCGGGATGAGAATCTCTTTCTCGACGACGATGGCTGGCAAGGGCGATACGTACCCGCTTTGCTCCAGCGCGGCCCCTTCTCGATCGGCGTCCCCGGGCGCGGACCGAACGGCGAATATGTCGGCGAACCGATGATCCACATAGACCTGGATCACGCCCGCGTCAGCCGCAGCGAAGGCGAACCCATATTCCTCAAGCATGGCGGTAATTCACCCTATCTCGATCATATCGCGGGCGTGCTGCGGGCAATCTATGCGGGTGTCGAGATCAACAAGACGATCTACGCGGCGTTCGATCAACTGGGCCTGATCGAGCCGATCGCGATCGAGGCGAAGCTCAGCGAGACCCGCCAGTTCAACATCCCCGATTGCTATACGATCGGGCGCGAGCGGCTGCGCCAGCTGGATGGTGCCGCGCTCGCGCAGCTGCACGCGGCGGATTATCTGCGCCCGGCAATCTGGATCGCTTCTTCCATGCACAACATGCGGCGTCTGATCGATATCAAGAACAGACGCGAAGCAGCTGAATAGAATTTGACCGAATGTCAGGTGTTGAGGCGAGGACGGAAGAGCTGACGGGCATCTCGCCCGACGCAATCCCGTTTGACGAATTGTTCGCCCGCCAGCGCCCGATAATCCTCAAAGGCATCGCGCGGGATTGGCCGCTGGTGCGCCACGGACTGCATTCGCCGCTCGAAGCGATCCGCTACCTGACCAGTTTCTATCAGGGCCAGCCGATCGTGGGGTATGTCGGCGCGCCCGAGATCAAGGGCCGCTTCCACTATACACCCGAGGTCGATACGCTCAATTTCGCCGCCGAGCGCACCCGTCTCGACAGTTTCCTCGATCGCCTCGTCGCCCATTTCGACGATCCGGATGCGCCGAGTTTGTATATCGGGTCGACCGACGTCGACGGATATCTGCCGGGCCTGCGTGACGAGAACGACCTGAAGCTCGACCATCCCGCCTTTGCGGACACGCCACCGATGGTGAGCATCTGGATGGGCAACCACACGATCGCGTCGGCGCATTGGGACATGTCGAACAACATCGCCTGCTGCATGGTCGGTGGTCGGCGTTTCACCTTGTTTCCGCCGGAGCAGGTCGAGAATCTTTACCCCGGCCCGTTGGAGCCCACGCCCGGCGGCCAGGTCGTCTCGATGGTCGATTTCGCCAATCCCGATCTCGATCGCTTTCCGCGTTTCGCAGAGGCGGTGCAGGCAGGCGAGGTCGCCGAACTCGAACCGGGAGACGTGCTGATCTACCCCGCTTTGTGGTGGCATCATGTCGAGGCGCTGGGCAACTTCAATGCGATGATCAATTATTGGTGGAATGCGGTGCCGTCCTTCATGGACACGCCGATGAATACCCTCCTCCACGCGATGCTGAGCCTGCGCGACCGGCCCGACGCCGAAAAGCGCTCATGGCGGGCGATGTTCGATTACTACATCTTCGGCCCTGCCGACCGCCCCGCGGCGCATCTGCCCGAGGCCGCGCGCGGCGCGCTTGCGCCCCTGGACGATCTGCGCGCGCGGAGGCTGCGCGCCATGCTGATCAACAAATTGAACCGGTAAAGACGGGGGCAAATAGTGGAAGCGCACAAGGTAAAGCGCGTCGTGATCGCGGGCGGCGGCACCGCCGGCTGGATCGCCGCGGCCGCCCTGGTCAAGCATCTGGGCCCGCTGATCGAGATCACGCTGGTGGAATCGGACGAGATCGGCACGGTCGGTGTCGGCGAATCCACCATCCCCACCGCGCGCGCCTTTCACGGCTTCCTCGGCATTTACGAGCAGGCCTTTATCAAGGCGACGACGTCGACCTTCAAGCTCGGCATCGAGTTCGAGAATTGGCGCAAGCCCGGCGACCGCTATTTCCACGCCTTCGGATCGATCGGCAAATCGATCTGGATGGCGGATTTCCAGCATTTCTGGCTGGAGGCGGTGCGCCAGGGCTTTGGCGGCGACTATATCGACTACAGCCTTGAAGCGCAGGCGGCCAAGGCCAACAAGTTCGAAACGCACGAGGGGGCGCCGATCGGCTACGCCTATCACCTCGACGCCACCGCTTATGCCAAATTCCTGCGCGGCCTGGCCGAGCCCGCCGGCGTCAAACGCATCGAGGGCAAGATCCGGACGGTCATCCAGAATCCCGAGAGCGGTTTCGTCGAAGCGCTCGAACTGGAATCGGGCGCCCGGATCGAGGGTGACCTGTTCCTCGATTGCACCGGTTTTCGCGCGCTCCTGTCCGAACAGACGCTCAAGACCGGTTTCGAGGATTGGAGCCGGTGGCTGCTCAACGATGCCGCTTTCGCGGTGCAGACCGAATCCCAGGGCCCGCTCGTCCCTTATACCAGGGCGATCGCGCACGAGTCCGGCTGGCGCTGGCGGATTCCGCTGCAGCACCGGATGGGCAACGGCTACGTCTTCTCCACCGATTATCTCTCGCCGGACGAGGCCAAAACGAGGTTCATCGACGCGCTAGAAAGCAAGCCGTTGTTCGATCCGCGCCTGCTTCGCTTCAAGGCGGGCATGCGCAAGAAGAGCTGGAACAAGAACGTCATCGCAATCGGCCTGGCGAGCGGCTTCGTCGAGCCGCTGGAATCGACCAGCATTCACCAGATCATGATCGCCGTAACGCGGCTGATCCAGAATTTCCCGTTCGACGGGATCACCACCCCCGCGCTCGAGCGCTTCAATGACCAGTCGCGACGCGAGACCGAGCATATCCGCGATTTCATCATCCTCCACTACAAGCTCACCGAGCGCGACGACTCGCCTTATTGGCGGCGCTGCCGCGATATGGAGATTCCGGCGAGCTTGGCGGAGCGCATTGCGCTCTTCCGCGAGTCCGGCCTTGCGTATCAGGCCAATGACGAGCTGTTCCGCATCGACAGCTGGATCATGGTGATGCTGGGCCAGGGCATCTTTCCCCAATCCTACCATCATGCCGCGCGGATGATGGAGCCGGGTCAGCTGCAGAAGGCGCTCGGCGACCTCAAGGCGCGGATTGCGCACGAACTCGGCCAGTTGCCTGACCATGGCGCGTTCGTGGCAGATTATGCGCCCGCAGAGCGCTGATCGCGACCCTCGGCCCTAGCCTAAGCGGACCCAGTCTATCGCTTCGAGCACGTAGGGCGCGAACAGGAAATCCCGGATTTCGGCGATCCGGCCTTCCGACCAGCCGATCAGGACAAAATGCGCGGGTCGTTCCATCGGACCGGTGCTGTCGAATACCAGCATCACCGGCCGCCCTTCGACCGCACCGAGCGCGAACCGCCATTTCGTGACTTCGGCATAGCGCGTGAAATAATGGCCGATCCTGTCGCGCCCCTGCAGCTGGAGCCGGTTGACCAGATCGAGCCGCACGTCATCGGCGAGCATGGCGCGGATTGCGTCGAAATCGCCGCTCCGGAACAGATCGACATAGGCGCCGATCTTCCGCCGGTCGAAATCGGACATTAGCGGCAGCGTCACGTCTTCGGGCGTCCGCGCAAGCTGCTGAAGCGCAGCGCGCCCGCGCTGAAGCGCCGATTTGGCGGCGGCCGGCGAACATTCGGCGATGCGCGCAATCTCTTCGACGCTATGCCCCAAAACGTCCTTGAGGATGACCGCGCAGCGTTGCAGTTCGGGCAGCCGCAGAAACGTCCGGAAGCTGATCGCAACGATATCCGCCTCGGCCATCGGCGCGGCTTCGAGGTCGTCCGTCAGTGGTACGACCGTCTTGCGCGCGCTTACGCGCAGGAAATCGAGGCTCGCATTGTGGGCGATGCGAAACAACCAGCCCTCGAGATTGGCCACGTCGGCGCCCTGGGCGCGCGCGTGGAGGGCCTTGACGAGGGCATCCTGCAAGACGTCCTCGCCACTGACCGCCGATCCGGTCATCCGCGCGCAATAGCGATGCAGGCGCGGTCGCAGCGCCGTCAGGCGATCCTCGAATTCGTCCGCTTTCATGGGCATCGACTACAGCGCTCCCACGTGCTGTTCGGCCAAGGCCTGGTTATGAATGTCGATCAAAATCTCCGACAGCGTGGCTGGCTGCGACAGGAATGGCGAATGGCTGCTATCCAAAGTATGAGTGATCGTCTTGCCGCCGATGGCGTCGTCCACCTCCGCGATCATGTGATCCTGACTGGTCAGCGGAACGGCGCGATCCTGTGTGCAGCGGATGTAGTGGCGCGGCACCCTGCCAAATCTTCCGGGCGTGATTTCCGATGGCGTCACGGCACCGGAATTCGGTTCGTCGCAGTGAAGCTGTGATTCCGCCTGCAAGAATTCGAGTTCGGACACATCGCCATAAAAGGAAGCTTTGAGAAGCGATCGGTACGCTTCGTTGGTCGATCCGGCGTGGATCCGTGTCGCGCCGATGGCAACCGGGTCGCCCACGAACAGCCCGGGCGCGAGCGCCGATGCCATGGTTTCATGCAAGAGCATGCCAAGCAAAGGCATGCCGTTCGGCACTAGAAACCCCGCAAGATATACCGCCGCAAGGAGCAGATCCGGCACCTGCTCGGCCACTGCCGACACGGTCATCCCGCCCGCCGAATGCCCGACGAGTATGACGCGCCCGCTGCTGAGCCACGCGGCTTCCTTTACAAGTTCGACCACCGCCTGCGTCCGCTGTTCCTGCGTTACGGCGGCAATAGGTGACGGCTCGGCGGCAAAGGCCTCCGGATCGAACGGGCGACGATCGAGCGACGCCGGCGCGATCGTATTCACCCCCGCGCCTGGAAGGTCGAGCGTCAGGGCGGTAAAGCCTTTCGCTTTAAGGATTGATGTGACCTTGTTCCATGCCGAACAATTGTGCCAGCCGCCGTGGACCAGGACAAAAACCGCTTTGGTTGCTGGCATCGCCGAACCCTTCCTTCTTGTTCCGCGACCAACGACCAGGCCGCCTGCCATCTCCACCTGCTCACCTACCGAGGCGGCAAAACGGACTGCTCAAACTTCCCTGTTTCCGAACAGGAACATTTGGACACCCGAGTCATCCGGCGCAAAAAGCCGGCGGTCGGCTCCAGCCGCTTGCCCCTCCGCGCTCGCAAACGCGCTTTTGATCGCCGCGAGATCGTCGAAATGCAGCGTTCCAATCCGATGAATATCGGGACCGCCCAGCGGCGTCACAACCGGGCCATCGCTCATCTCATATTTCCTCAGCCCCGGAATCTTCCTGGCGAGAGGCACATGGGTTTCGAAATAATGTCGATCGAACGCCTCCACGTCCTTCGGCATGGGGTAAATCACGACCATCCGAGCCATTGCGGCGACCCCTTGTTACGCATGTTGCATAGTCTTGCTGGCGCCCTGACTCTTACGGAGTTTCGCTGAACACCAGCGAGCCCATCATCGAGTCCACGCTCGCCAGTTCCATGATCCGCGGAAAATAGGCCGTCATGCGCGGATCGTTGCGCATCGCCTCGACCGCTGCGGGAGTCTCCCACTCGGAATAGATGACCACCCCGGCGCCGTCCTTCGCAGCGATCAGGCGGGTCGTCTTCCAGCCCTCGAGCGTGCGGATCACCCGGTCGATATTCTGCTTGAGCAGCGCGATCAGAGCATCCTGCTTGCCGGGATCGACCTTCAGCAGGTTGATCAGAATAGTGTGTTCATCGGACATGATGTTTCGCTTCTTTCCGTTCCAGACACATCAAGGACGATGCTCGGGATCGAAACGGATCGCGGCGGAAAAATATTTTCGGAAACGACCGCGAAGACGTCCGTCTTGCCGGCTTGGCGCCTCCCTCTGAGACCGCCCGTGGTGGCGGCACTAGCGGTGGTGCGCGCTCCGCGCCGCCAGCGAAGGCGCCGCCACCGGCGCGGGCGCGCCCGGCTGGACCACGAAGCGAAACGGCGCGCGCGCGGAGAGATAGAGCTGCGCCATGTGCTGCACGTCGGCAGGGGTGACCTTGGCGAGGTGGGGCACCTTGGTGCGGATCATCTCGAAATATGATGGGTCGCCATCGGAACCCGCAAGCGCATCCACCCAATAATCCGCGAACGCGAAGTTGCGCTGGCTGTTGTCCACCATTGGGGTACGCGCCCGCGCCAATTCGTCGGGCCTGATCGGGGTTTTGGCCAGGTCCTGTACGATCCTGTCGAGTTCGTCGAAAAACGCATCCGCTTTGGCAGGCGGAAGCTCCACCTGCACCCCCAGGACGGCATAATGTGGCTGGCTCACAGCCTGATCGACGAACGTGTCCGGCGCATAGGTCAGCCCGTCGCGCTCGCGCAGCCCGCTCATCAGCCGCGCCTTGATCACCTCCGACAGGACCTGGATCGCGCGTGCGTTCTCCATGCTCGCGGTGAAACCGGCGGTCGGCCAGGCGGCGAGCGCCATGCCTTGCTGTGCCGCGCCGGGCACGGTTTCCACGACCGGCGCGGGCGCCGCTGCGGGAAAATGGAAATCGCGCACGGCGATACGGGCCCCACGCGGCGGCAAGGCGCCGACCGTGTCCTGCGCCACCTTGATTGCCCGTTCGACATCCATATCGCCCACGATCACCATGTTGATCGGGCCGGCGAGCGCGGGCCCTATCAGCGCGGGAAGATCGGCATTGGTGGTCGCCTTGATATCGGCCACGCTCGGGGTGCCATGCCAGCGCGGATCGTGATCGTGGAGCAGGAAGGCCGTGTCGCGCGCCGCGGTCAGCGGCACCGACGCGGCCAATTGCGTGCGCGTCGACATCGCCCCCAGGATCGCGTCGCGCAACGCGCGCGGCCGATAGGCCGGATCGACGATGTAGGCGGTCAGCAATTGCGCCTCCGCTTCCATGTCCTCGGGTCGGGTCCGCCCCGTGAGGTGGAAGCGGTCCTGGCCGCTGACAAGGCTCGCGCTGATCGTCTTGCCGAACAGCGCGTCGTTAATGTCGGCAAGATCGGCCTTGCCGAGCCCGCCGAGCACGAAGCTCTGCGGCGATTGGCTCAGCAGCCACAGGGCATGGTCATGCCCCTCGGGAAGCCCACCCATGCCCGCACCGAAGGCCAGGTTGAACAGCACTTGCCCCGTACCCGGTGTAGGGCGGATCGTCGCCGTCGTGCCGTTGGCGAAGCGTACCACCGTGACACCGAGATCGGGCAGTTCCTTGCGCTCGACGATCCGTCCGGAAGGGCCGAATTTGGTATAGGGCCAGGTCACGGCCGCGGTCGCGGCGGGAGGGTTCACCGGCGCCGCCGTCGCCGCAACCAGCGTTGCCTTGAGCGCCACCGTTCCGCCGTCCGGCATCGCGGTGTCGGACACGAACAGCAAAGGCCCGCTTCCCGAGAAGAGCCGCTTCGCCGCGCGATTGACGTCGGCGATACCCATCGGCCGCAACAGCCGCTCGACATCGACCTGGTTCTGGCGCGGCGAGACGAAGATCGCCTCGCTGTCGAAGCTTTGCAGCAAGGCGTTGGCAAGATCCGACGTCCCGCGCGTATCGGACGCAGCCGAGCCCTCGGCGAGCCGCGCACGAATCCGCGCGACCGCATGATCATATTCCGGCTGGGATATGCCAAATTGAACCAGCCGCTTCTGCTCGGCGATCATGGCGGCGACCGCGGCGCGCAATTTGCCGTCGAGCGGCCTGACCCCGATGCTGACCTCGATCGCGGCATGGTACAGCGTCTCGCCGTTCGCCGAGGCAGCGGAGAAAGGGGCGCCGGGAGCGGCGGCGGCGCGCAGGAAGCGGCTGTTGAGGATTTCGAAGGTGAGCGTGTCCGCCAGATAATCAGCCTGGCGCGCATAATCGTCCGGCCGCGTATCGTAGGGTGCCTGCCAGTCGATCCGTGCATATTTGGACGCGCCGGGATCTGTGAAAATACGCACGTCGGGTCCGCGCGCGTGGACCGCGCTCGGCGACGATGTTGAAGCCGGCGCGGATGGCTTCCAGTCGCTGAAGCGCGTCTTGATATCGGCTTCGACATCGGCGGGCACGACCTTGCCGACCACAACCAGCACGCTTTGCTCTGGCCGATAATGCCGATGATAGAAATCGCGCAGCCCGTCGACCGTTGCATTGCTGATCGTGCCGATCGTTCCGACCGTCGGCCGCGACACGGGCTGACCCGGCAGCAGGAAATCGAGCCGCGCATTGTCGACCCGCAAAGCGGCGGTGTCGCGCAAGCGCTTTTCGGACAAAACCACACCCCGTTCAGCCGCCAGCGGCCCCGGCATGATCAGCGCCCGGTCGGCAATCTCGCGCAGCAGGAACAGGCCCGTGGCCGTGCTGGATTGCTGCGAGGGCGGGAAATCAAGCCCGTATACGGTCGCTTCGGGAAAGGTGAAGGCAGTGGTGTCGGATCCCATCGCCAGCCCCATCTGTTCGAGCGACCGTTCGAATTCCCCGTCTGGCACGTTCGTGCTGCCACGGAACATCATATGCTCGACAAGGTGCGCATAGCCGCCCTGCCCGGGCGCTTCGTCGGCTGAGCCGACCCCGACGCGCAGGCGGAAGGAAACCGCGCCGTGCGGCGTGTTGTTGGCGAGGATCGCGTAGCGAAGTCCGTTTGGCAATTGCCCGAACAGCACGCGCGGATCGGCGGGCGGGCGGGCCGCGGCGGGATCCTCGACCGGGTCCGGCGTCTTCTCGAACATCTGTTCGACGGGCAGCCGGCTACCGGGATTCACCGCGAATTGCCGACCGAAGACGGGCACCGCCGGTTTGGGCGGCAGCTTCCACCGGATGCGGCCGCCATAGCTCCCGGCAACCGCCTTGCCCGAAGCGTCGGCTGCCGGGGTGAAATGGCCGCGCCGCATCAACAGGTCGCAAGTCGGCTGATCCAGCGCGGGGCCGCCCGACTGGGTCACCAGACAGCCGACCGGCTTGCCGGTCGCATCGACGTCGATCCGGTAGCCGACCGCCCCTTCCGCGCCCAGGCGCAACGCAGGCTTGGGATAGTCCGATGCCGTTATCCAGCTTGCGGGATCGATAGGCCGGGGCGCCTGCGGGGAGGAGGCCGCGGTCGCGACCGAGCTGAGCAGCAGCACGAGCATTCGGGCTTACTGTAGAGCGGATATCGCCGCGCACCAGCAGGGAAGCGTGTCCTTCTTCACCAAGCCTGCACGGGATCGAGATGCAAAGCGCAAATCCGCTCCACAGCCCCGCGCCATGCACCCGCTAACCTCCCGATCGTCAACGGCAAGGATCAAGCGATGCGCGCAAACTCCCCCAGGTTCAGCTTCCTGCTCAAGATCGGAGTGACCGTGGCGCTGGTCACCACGTTTGATTGGCTGTTTCCGAACGATATCGAAGGCCTAAGCGTGGGCCTGTTTGCGCTTGCCTGGCTGCTCGGCCTCATCCTCGCCCGGCCGGCGGTGCGGCAGCCTCGGCCCGGTGTCGCGGCCGCGCTCGCGTTCGCGGGACTTTTCTCGATGGCCTTGAGCTATGATCCGCGTCCGCTCCCCTTGTTCCTGTTCCTGTGCGCGCTTTCCATCGCGACCTTGTTGCCGCGCACCGCCGGGTTCGATGATGCGTGGCGGTGGACGATACGACTGCTGCTCCACGGCGCGACGGGCGCGATCAAGCCGGTGCGGGATCTGGTCCGTCTGCTGGCGATACGCCCGCGCGGCAAACGCCGGACGCTGAAGTCGCTCGCCGGAATACTGGCCCTCCCCGTGTTCGGGTCCCTGTTGTTCACAATCCTGTTCGCCAATGCGAATCCGTTGATTGCCGATGCGCTGAGCCGGATCGAACTCCCCTCGCCCGGCAAGCTGATCGAGTGGACCTTCGCGACCTTCCTGGTCTGGCCGATGCTGCGTCCTCACCAGATCGTCACCCGGCTGAAAATCCCCGATCCCGCGGTCAACCTGCCAGGCACGTCGCTTGCGTCGGCACTGATCGCGCTGACCCTGTTCAACATCCTGTTCGCGGTCGAGAATGGGCTCGATATCGCTTTCCTGTGGAGCAACGCGCCTTTGCCCGCCGGCACCAGCATGGCGGACTATGCGCACAAGGGTGCCTATCCACTGATCGCGACCGCGTTGCTTGCGGGGTTGTTCGTGCTGACGATGCTGCGGCCGGGAACCGCGTCGGCGGCCAATCCCTGGGCGCGGCGGCTGGTCGCTTCATGGGTCGCGCAGAATATCTTCCTCGTCGCGTCGAGCGCGCTGCGCACGATCGACTATATCGAAGCTTACGACCTGACTGCCTGGCGCATCGCAGCCTTGCTGTGGATGGCGCTGGTCGCGACCGGGCTGGTGCTGATCTGCTGGCGGATATGGTTCGGCAAGAGCGTGCGCTGGCTGATCAACGCTAATGCGCTGGCGGCCGCTCTGGTCCTGGTTCCCTGCTGCTTCGTCGATATCAATGCGACCGCCGCGCGCTGGAACGTCGATCATGCCAGGGAGATTGGCGGCGCGGGATCGCAACTCGACCTCTGCTATCTGCACAGGCTCGGCGCACCGGCGCTGCTGCCGCTGATCGAACTGGAACGGCGCCCGATTCCTGCCGAACTGCACGATCGTGTGGTGGCGGTGCGGAGCGCCCTGCTCGATAGGCTCATTTCCGGCCAGTCGCATTGGTGGAGCTGGACTCCGCACGGCGCGATTCGGCTGAACCGGGCGCGGGTGCTGCTCGGCCCCGCTCCCACCCGCCCGGCGCCGCTGCCCAACGGATCGTACCGCAAATGCGACGGCGGGATTTACACGCCAGCCTTGACCGAGACCCCCGCGCAATGATCCAGTGTCCCATGCCTCGCACGATCCTGGTTGCTGACGACGATCCGCATATTCGCCAGCTGATCGTCTTCGCGCTCGCCAAGGCGGGGCTCGACGCGATCGAGGCGGAGGATGGCGAGGCCGCGCTCGCCGCGGTCGCGGCGCACCAGCCCGATCTGCTGATCCTCGACATCAACATGCCGCGCATGGACGGGATCGAAGTGTGCCGCCGCTTGCGCGCCGCAGGGACGCTCCCGATCCTGTTCCTCTCCTCGCGCGACGATGAGATCGACCGCGTGCTCGGGATCGAGCTCGGCGCGGACGATTATGTCACCAAGCCCTTCTCCCCGCGCGAGGTCGTGGCGCGGGTGATGGCGATATTGCGGCGCGTCGCCGCGCATCCGCCCGACGCTGGTAACGCTACGGGGACGCTGAGACACGGGCGGCTCATGCTCGACACGGACGGCTGGCGCGCCTGCTGGGACGGGGCTGAAGTGGCGCTGACCGTGACCGAATTCGGGATATTGCGCACGCTCGCGGCGATGCCGTCCAAAATCTTCAGCCGTGACGCGATCATCGACCGGCTGCATGGCCCGGGTTTCGCGGTTACCGACCGCACGATCGACAGCCATGTCCGAAATCTGCGCGCCAAGTTCGCGGCCGCCGGCGCGGCCGACGTGGTCGAGACGCGTGCGGGCGTCGGCTATCGCATCGGGCCTTGCGCGGGCGCATGATCGCCTGGGCAAAGGTGGTGGCCAAACGCCATTGGCCGTTGCTCGGGCTGCGCACCATCCTGCTCGGCACCTTCATCCTGGTCGCGGCACTGCCCGGCTTTGGCGCGCTCTTCCTGCGCGTCTACGAGAACACGCTCGTCCGCCAGACCGAGCGCGAACTGATCGCCGAAAGCGCCGCGCTGGCGGCGACGACCGCGGTCGCCTGGCCCGGCTTCGCGCCCAGCCAAAGCCCCCCGCGCTACCAACCCGAGCCGCCCTCGATCGATCTGCGCGGATTGCCGGTCCTGCCCGATCGTCCAGCGCCCTCCCGGGTCCCTGGCACGGTCGATCCTGCCGCGCAGGCCGCCGCCAATCGGGTTGCGCCAATCCTGGTCCAGACGACGCGCACCACGCTCGCGTCGATCGTCCTGCTTGATCGTCAGGGCCGGATCGTTTCGGGGCCGCTCGCGGGGCGCAGCTACGCCGCACTGCCGGAAGTTGCCGCGGCGCTCCGCGGGATGCCGACCACGGTGCTTCGCCATAATGCCGATTATCATCGCACCTTGCCGGTGGAATGGCTCAGCCGATCGGCGGATTTGCGTCTCCATCACGCCCGCCCCATCGTCGTGAGCGGGCGCACGGTCGGGGTTCTGCTGCTCGCCCGCTCGCCGCCCGCGCTCTACATGGGCCTCTATGCCGATGCGGGAAAGATCGCGCTCGGCTTCGCGATCATCCTCGCCATCGTAATCGTGCTCAGCGGCATTCTCTCGCGCGGCATCGTGCGCCCGATCGAACGGCTCGGCGCAGCCACGCGCGACCTCGCCCGGGGCGTTGCGACCAACGTTCCGCCAAGGCCCGAAATGGCGGCGATCGAGATCCAGGCGCTCTATGCCGATTTCGCGGTGATGGCCGCCGCGATCGAGCGACGCTCGCGCTACCTGCGCGACTTCGCGCATGCGGTGAGCCACGAATTCAAGACGCCGCTCGCAGGGATACGCGGCGCGGTCGAACTGCTGCAAGATCATCACGCCACCATGTCGGATGACGAGCGGCGGCGCTTTCTCTGCAATGCTGCGGTCGATGCCGAGCGGCTGGCTTTGCTCGTCACGCGCCTGCTCGAACTCGCGCGCGCGGATATGACGCCGGTCGGCACCGAAACGAGCTGGTTACCCCCCGCTTTGCGACCGCTGGCGGACGCCTATTCGGTCCCGGGCTTCACGGTCGAGCTGACGCTACCGCCGAACCTGCCCGCGATCGCCGTCCCCGCGGCCACAATCGAGGCCGTGATCGGCGCGCTGATCGATAATAGCCGCCGCGCGGGCGCGCGATGCTGCACGATCGCGGCCGCTCCATTGGCAGACAATATCCGTATCGACCTGACCGATGACGGCCCCGGCATCGCGCCTGCCGATCGCGAACGGCTATTCGAGCCCTTCTTCACCACCCGCCGCGCCGATGGCGGTACTGGGCTGGGCCTGCCGATCGCGCGCTCGTTGCTCGACGCAGGCAACGGCACGATTCGGCTGGAGCAAAGCGCTACGGGCGCGCATTTCGTGATCGAGCTACCGCGCGCCTGACAACCCGATTACCGCCGACTACCCCTCCCCGACCTGACCGAACACGAGACGGCGGAAGACCGCATCGGCCTCGTCCGGGTCCTGCCCCGACCGGGAGCCCAGCCACCAGTCCAGGACGGACACCAAGGTCCCGGTGAGATAGTCAACCGCGAGCGCCCGGGGGATGGCGTCCAATTTGGGAACGAGCCGATAATCCTCCCCGATGGCTTCCCCAATCGCTGCGCGAATTTCCTGGAGAGCGACCATCGCACCGCTATCGCCCAGCAAGGCGCGCCACATCCCGACATACTCGCCCGCATGCCTGAACATCGCCAGGCTGAAGCCCAGAATTACCGGAGCTGAGCTTTCCGTGCGGGGCGTCGCGATCGCCTGACGCAGATCCTCCCGCAAATGGCGGAATCCGGCGCGGAGCAAATCCTCCTTGCCCCCGACATGCGCGTAGAAGGTGGTTCGCCCGACATTCGCCTCGTCGACAATGTCCCGGACCGTGATGGCCTCATACCCCTTGCGCAGGATCAAGGTCATGAGCGCGGTGTGAAGCGCCTTACGGGTGCGCGCCGAACGTCGGTCAATCCCAGCCATGCGCGCATCATATGCCGAACGGGCTGGCCGGTTAGCAACATCCCGCACCGAAACGGCGAACGGTCCAAGCGCGCCCTCCATCAGGCGCGGGAGAAGCTGCTTGTCCGCTCGGTCGCTATCGCGCGCAATATGACGTCGTCGACGCTCCACTGATCGTCGGCATGGACGCCATAATGGCAGTCAACAACCTTGCCCTCATGGTCGAGCAGGAAGTCCGCCGGCAAGCCAAGCCTTCCCCCGGTCGGCGCCAGCGCAGGCGGCGCCTGCTCGCCCCGCGCAAGGTGATAGATCGCCATCGCCGATCCCTTCAGCGCGGCAATGATGGCGGATGGATGCAATAGTGAGCCAGCGCCGCTTTCCACGCCGAAGGCCGCGTAAATGACCTTTTGCGGATCAGCCACGACCGCCATCGGCAAATGCGCAAGATGCGCACGCAATTCTTCCGGCTCGCTGTGGAAAAAGACCAGCTCCCGGACGTGCGTGCGCAGTTCCACCGCACGCCGCACGAAGCTGCGAAGGTGAAGATGGCAGATCGGGCATCCCGCGAAACGTCGGAACTGGAGATGCAGCGGCCGGGGATCGTCATCGGCGCGCACCGTCGATCCGGCGAGAGGCGCGAACGCGACGAGAGGTGCCATGTCTCCGGCCTTGAGACGCATTGTCTCGCGCATAAAAGTCTCCGTGCAATCCAGAACCGGAGGCTTTGCCCCCCGTCGGAGACGTGTCGGAGACGATGGCCCGGACCACCACGATCTTTCCGGAACAAGCGCGGTCAGTTGACCGATTTAGAACTCCAACGATCGAAAGTTCGGGAAAATCGGCGAGGGCTGCTTCCGCCTCGCGAGCGCGCGAAAGCGCGGAAATGGTGCGAATCGGGTTCGCTCAGGTCCATTTTGGCGTGGGTTCCCAGCACGCCTGTAACATGGATCAGGTATATAAAAGGTTACGGGGTCGGGAAGCTGGGGGGAGCCAGCAGATCGGCATGTGCATGTGTCATCGCGGTTCGCGGTGCACGTAAATCTGTGTGTATGCGTAATGGAGCTTTGAGTGAGACCTCCTCGGAAGGGCATCGGCCGGTCTTCCGCCGATCTGGACAATCTCGAATGGCGCGCGATCCAACCGCTGCTGCCGCGCTCGCGGGGCGTCAAACGGGTCGACGACCGGCGCGTGCTGAACGGCATCCTGTGGCGGCTGCGTACCGGCCGATCCTGGGCCGCGATCCCCGCACATTATGGGCCGCCCGGCACCTGCCACGCACGCTTCGCACGCTGGCGCGATGCCGGCGTCTGGTCGCGCATCGTCCATGCCGTGGCCGAGGTTCATAGCGGCGAGGTCGAGCTGATTCACGCCGATACGGTCGGTGTCCCCCCAAGCCACGAACGCGCGCCGATCCTGGCGCAGGACGTCGTGGTCTGGAATCGCAGGCAACGATAGACTGGGGACGGCCCCGGAATGCAAGGTGCCGCCAGGCAGTGCCTATCGTGCGGACCTGATTATTGCTGGGGTGCCGGGCCGGGATGCCGGCCCGCGCGCTGCGGCAGCACCAGGACCAGTAGCACGATCGCCACGCCCAGGATCAGCGACGCGATCGGCCGGCTGACTTCCAGCCCGCCATGCGCGCGCGGCTTGTCGAAAAAGTCGCCAACAGTGGCGCCGAGCGGCCGCGTCAGGATGAAGGCCGCCCAGAACAGCAGGACCCGGCTGACCGACGTCCAATAATAAACCAGCGCCAGCAGTAGCAGGCACGCCGCGAACACCGCCGCGCCGCCCGAATAGCCGAGCCCCCCGTCCGCCGCCCAGTCTCCCAAGGCGGTGCCGAGCGTCTGCGAGAAGGTGATGGTGATCCAGTAGAAAATCTCTTCGCGCGGTCCGACCACGCTGTTCACCGAGATTGTCCCGAGCGTCCGATGCCAGGCGAACAGCGAAAGCAGTACGCAGGCGAGGAGCAGGAGCGAGCCGCCGGGATAGCCGATCCCGAGCGAGCGATCCGCGAAATCCGCCAGCGTCGTGCCGCACGTCGTCGACGCGACGATCGTCGCCCAATAGAGCCACGGATTGAAGGTCCGCACGCGGATCTGCGCCCAGACGAGCCCAAGCAGCAGCAGGCCGAAGATGACGGTGCCGATAAGATACCCGTTGAGCCAGGATTGACCGGCCTCGGGCGTGGTCTCGCCGAGCCAGCTCATCGTCACCGCGTCGCCGCCCGTCTCGCCCAGCGTAGTGGCCAGAATCTTGATGATCCAGAAGCCCAACGTCACCGCCGGCACCTTGGTCAACGTGTCTTTCAGTCGATCGTCAATCATCTGCATCCAGTCAGCGAATCGTGCGGGCGGTCGCGAGGCCGAGCTTCAGCGCGGCGCCAGGACCAGAATATGGAATGTTCCGGGCTTGGGCTGCGCGCGGGCGCCGGGAGTAGCCGGCGGGAGAAGGTCCGCCGTCGGCAGATAGACTTTACCGCTGCCTGGATCGAGCGCCGCGGTGCGCGCGCCCGCCTCGGTCCGAACTTGCCCCGCGACATGCGGGTTCGTGCCAAGCGCGATCACGCTCAGGGTCCCGTCGCGCCCGCATGGGATAAGCGCCACCCGGCGACGTATGTCGACCAGGACGGTGTCCGGCCCGGCGCCAATGTCGAGCAAACCGATCAAGCGGTGGTTGCGCACGTCGACGATCGCGGCCTTGTGATTGGCGCACGCGCTGATCGCCCGCTTGCTGATTGGATCGAACGCGAGACCGGTCGGGCCCTCACAGCCGGTAAGCGGCACCGCCGGGCCGACGCGACCCGTGCGAAGGTCGGCGGTCTCCAGTTCGTTTCGATCCTCATTGTTGACGAGCAAGGTATCCCCATCGTCGGTAGCGGCCTCGAGGCCGGGCTTCAACGCGATCGTCCCGGTTACCGTGCGCGCCACCGGATCGACCAGCGAGACCATGCCGCTCCCGGCATTCATCACGACGACGCGCGCAAGTTTCGAATGGTAGAAGGCCGCATCCGGATTACTGCCCACGGGCACCTTCGCCACCTCGCTTCCTGTCAGGGTGTCGAACAGCCGAACACTGTCGTCGCGTCCACTCGTAACCGCCAGCAGATGGCGGCCCGGGATCGGTATCGCCGCATGACCCCTGGCTATTCCCGAAAACGGCGCCGACGCGGTGCCCTTCGCGACATCGGCGACGACGACAGTTTCGCCGTGCGTGACATACACTCGCCCGGCCGCGGGATCGATCGTCGCATAATCCCAACCGCCGTCCCCGGGCGCGGCAATACGGCCTTCCACGGCATAATCGGCGGCATGGGCCGGGCCTGCCGCAAGCAACAGGACAGCGAGCAAAGCGGCGTGTGAGGATCGCAGAGGCATAGCCGATTCCGGACGTTGACGGGATGGAGGGATTGCCCTGCTTCGCCGCGGTTCACCAGACCTAAACATGGCCAGCGGACAGCTTCCGTCGGCAATGGCAAGGGCGCCCGCCAGATCAGCAGCGGGAATTGGCTGGGGCGGCAGGATTCGAACCTGCGGATGGCGGCACCAAAAGCCGCTGCCTTACCACTTGGCGACGCCCCAACAGCCGCGCGCTTATAGGGGCCGCGCGGCATTTGGGAAGGCCCTAAGGCCGTTGATTTGATTGAGCCTGGTTCGCGCCATCGGCGAAAGCGTGCCGCTTTCTCCAATGGCGATCAGGCTTCTAGAAAATCCGTTCGACCCAGTTGTGCGGATCGGGCGCATCGCCGCGCTGGATGTCGACCAGCGCCTGGCGCAGATCCTGCGTCTGGATGCCCGGGCCGCCATTGCCGATCGTGAAATCCAGGCCATTGTGACCGCGCACGCGGCCGATCGGGGTCAGCACCGCCGCAGTGCCGCATGCGAAGCTTTCGCGCAGGCGGCCACTGCGCGCGTCCGCCGCCCACTGGTCGATACTATAGCGTTCCTCGCGCACGGTCAGGCCACGGTCCTGGGCGAGCGTGAGCAGGCTGTCGCGCGTGATGCCGGGCAGGATCGTTCCGCCCAGCGGAGGCGTGATCATCGACCCGTCGTCCATCACGAAGAAGACGTTCATCCCGCCCAGTTCCTCGATCCACTTCTTCTCGATCGTGTCGAGGAAGATGACCTGGTCGCAGCCCTCGGCAATCGCTTCCTTCTGCGGCAGCAGCGACGCAGCATAATTGCCGCCACACTTGGCCGCGCCCGTGCCGCCCGGCCCGGCGCGATTATAATGATCCGAGACCCAGAGCGTGACCGAAGGCGCGCCGCCCTTGAAGTAAGCGCCGACCGACGAGGCGATCACCATGTAGAGATATTCGTCGGCGGGCCGCACGCCCAGGAATACGCTCGACGCGATCATGAAGGGCCTGAGGTACAGGGCCCCGCCGTCGCTTTCCGGAATCCAGGCGCGATCGGTCTTCACCAACTGGCGGCAGGATTCGAGGAACAATTCGTCGGGCAGCGGCGCCATCGCCAGCCGCTCGGCCGAAGCGCGGAAGCGTTTGGCGTTCATGTCGGCGCGGAACATCGACGCGCCGCCATCCGCAGTGCGATAAGCCTTGAGCCCTTCGAAAATCTCCTGCGCATAATGGAGCACGGCCGACGCCGGATCCATCTGCAGTGCGCGGCGCGGATGGACACTCGCATCGTGCCAGCCCTGGCCTTCGGTGTAGCGGATCGTCACCATATGATCGGTGAAGATGCGGCCGAATCCGGGATTTTCGAGCAGGGCGGCGCGCTCGCTTACCGGCATCGGGGACGCATTTTGCTCGAAGGCGAAGGTCAGGGTCGAATCGGTGGACATGCGGGCCTCATAACCGAACAAAACTTCCGTGTCGGCGTCTTGACGCGCTACGGGAGGCTATCACATTAGGTCAATATGGCTGTCCCGTCCGCTTCCCCCCTTTTCCTCCGCGAAACCGAAATCCGTCGTGGCGCCGAATTGCTGTTTTTCGGCTATGCCCACCTTTATAAGCAAACCGATCAATGCCTTGCCAAGCAGGGCATGGGCCGGGCGCATCACCGCGCGCTTTATTTTATCGCGCGCCAGCCCGATCAGACGATCAGCACGCTTTTGAGGACACTTGGCATCACCAAGCAGTCGCTCGGCCGCGTGCTGACCGAGCTGACCGAGCGCGGCATGGTCGAGACGCGCACCGGGCGCGAGGACCGGCGCCAGCGCCTGCTGCGGCTGACCCCGACCGGCGCCAAGCTGGAACAGGAATTGTTCGAAGCGATGCGCACGCGCCTGTCCGCGGCCTACGCCGCCGCTGGCCAGGAATCGGTGACCGGCTTCTGGCGCGTGCTTGAGGCGCTGATCCCGCCCGAGGAGCGCAACCGCGTCGCCGACCTCGGCGAAATCCCGCTTTAAAGATTTTCTGTTCGCAGTTGCAGCAATAGCGGTTGCGTGCATGCGCCGCGCAGCCTATCCGCGCCGGCCATGAACATCGAACTCATCCCCGTGGGCAAGGACCCGCCCAACGATCTCAACGTCATCATTGAGGTGCCGGTCGGCGGCGAGCCGGTCAAATATGAGTTCGACAAGAAGTCGGGCGCCTTGTTCGTCGACCGCATCCTCCACACGCCGATGCGCTATCCGGCCAATTACGGCTTCGTCCCGCACACGCTCTCGCCCGACGGCGACCCGCTCGATGCGCTGGTGATCGCGCGCTCGCCCTTCATCCCGGGCTGCGTCGTGCGCGCGCGGCCGATTGCGGTGCTCAAACTGGAAGACGAAGCCGGCGGCGACGAGAAGCTCGTCTGCGTGCCGGTCGATACCACTTTCCCTTATTATACCGACGTCGGCGAGCGGCATGATTTGCCGTCGATCGTGCTGGCGCAGATCGAGCATTTCTTCACCCACTATAAGGATCTCGAAGAGAAGAAGTGGGTGCGGATCGGCAATTGGGGCGATGCCGACGAAGCGCGCAAGGTCGTGCTCGAAGCGATCGAAGCGGCCCAAAAGGCCAAGCAGGCCTGAACCCGGCTGGAGGGGGCGTGAGCCCCTTCCCCATCTGAACCACGCGGGCTAAGCCCGCTCCCCTGAAAGGGGAGCGGATGATCTCACGTCTCCAGCTCGGCAAGCGGATCGCGCCGCCGCGCTTCATCGCGTTCGTCGTACTGACGATCGTCGCCGGCTTGTTCGCGGTGCCCCGGCTCGGCTGGGCGCAGGGATCGATGGCGGGATTCGATCTGGCCGCGCTCGTCTTCTTCGTCAGCATCTCGCCCTTGTTCAATGACCGGGCCGACGAGATGCGGCAATCAGCCAAGAAGAATGACGCGAACCGTGCCGGCCTGCTCGTCATCACGGGTATCGTGATGGGGGTGGTATTGGCGGCGGTCTCGTCGGAACTCATGCAGAAGGAACGGCCGCACACAAACGGGATCGCGCTGATCATCGGTACGCTAGGCCTCGCGTGGCTGTTCAGCAACGTGATCTACGCGCTTCATTATGCGCATATCTTCTACACGGGGTCGGGCGGCGGAAAGGATATGCGCGGGATCGAATTCCCCGAAACGGACGAGCCCGATTATTGGGATTTCCTCTATTTCTCGACCTGTCTCGGCATGACATTTCAGGTGTCCGACATGAACATCACCGCCGGCGGCGTGCGCAAGGTAGTGATGTTTCACTGCCTGGCGGCGTTCGTGTTCAACCTCGGCATCATTGCATTCTCGATCAACGTGCTGGGCGGCGGCTAGGCGCTCTTCGGCCAGATCGAAAACCATTCAGACCCACCCTAAACGCCTACAAATGCGCAACGAATGCACACGCGTCGGGCTGGACATGCCTGGCCCGGCGCGCAACACCCCCGCCATGATCATGCGCCTTTCGCTGCGCCTCGCAGCTTCCGCCCTTGCCCTTTCCACATTTCCCGCCATGGCCCAGATGACCGAGGCGCCGACCGGGACCAGCATGCCCCAGCCCGCGCCGCTGGCCGACACGATCCCACCCCCGCGGGACGTACCTTACCCCGGCACGATCAGGCTGGCTGTCGACGCGACCGACGTTGCGCACGGCATCTTCCGCACGACCGAAACGATCCCGGTGCAGCCCGGCCCCGTCGTTTTGCTCTATCCGAAATGGCTGCCCGGCAATCATTCGCCCACCGGCCAGATCAACAAGATTGCAGGCCTGACCTTCACAGCCAACGGCAAGACGATCGCCTGGAAGCGCGATCCCATCGACGTATTCGCTTTCCACCTCGATATCCCCGCCGGGGTCACGTCGATCGAAGCCAAGTTCCAATATCTCTCGCCGACCGCGGACAATCAGGGCCGCACCGTGATGACGCCGGTGATGCTCAACCTGGAATGGAATCTGGTCGCGCTTTATCCGGCCGGCCATTTCACGCGGCAGATCCTGGTCTCGCCGAGCGCGATCTATCCCGACGGCTGGACCTCGGCGACCGCGCTCCGCCCGTCGGGCACCGACACCGCCAAGGGCGGTCTGATCCAGTATGAGACGGTCGCGTTCGATACGTTGGTCGATTCGCCCATCATTGCTGGCCGCTATGCCAAGATCGTGCAGCTGTCGGATAACGTGACGCTCGACGTCATCGCCGACCGGCCCGAACAGCTGCCCGAAAAGGCCGAGCATATCGCGCCGCACAAGGCGCTGGTCGAGCAAGCGGTCAAGCTGTTCGGCGCGCAACATTACAATCATTACGACTTCCTGTTCACGCTCTCCGACACGCTCGGCGGTCAGGGGCTCGAGCATCATCGCTCGTCGGAGGATGGCGTGAAGCCCGGCTATTTCCAGGATTGGGATTCGGGCGCTGCCGGGCGCGACATATTGGCGCACGAATTCACGCATAGCTGGGACGGCAAGTTCCGCCGTCCGGCGGACCTGTGGACCCCCGATTACCGTCAGCCGATGGGGAACAGCCTGCTATGGGTGTATGAAGGCCAGACCCAATTCTGGGGTCACGTCCTCTCCGCCCGCGCGGGCCTGATCAGCAGGGAAGAGGTGCTGGACGAATTCGCAGCCGATGCGGCGGGCTATGCGAACCAGGCGGGCAAGCAATGGCGCCCGATGGAAGACACCACGCTTGACCCGATAATCGCCCGGCGCGCGGCCCAGCCTTGGGCAAATTGGCAGCGCTCGGAGGATTATTATCGCGAGGGCGCGCTGATCTGGCTGGACGCGGACAGTCTGATCCGCGAACGCTCGCACGGCAAACGCTCGCTCGACGATTTCGCCAGGCTTTTCTTCGGCGGGCATGATCACGACTGGGGTGATCTGACCTACACATTCGACGACGTGGTCGCCGCGCTCAACCAGGTCGAGCCTTATGATTGGGCGACCTTCCTCCACGAGCGGATAGATGCGGTCGCGCCGCAGGCCCCGCTCGACGGGTTTGCGCGCGGCGGCTACCGACTGGTCTATACCGACAAGCAGGGTCCGTGGCAGAAATCGCGCGACAAGGCGCGCAAGGTGGCTGACTTCGCTTATTCGATCGGCGTCACCATGAGCCGCGAGGGTAAGGTCGCCAGCGTGATGTGGGATAGCCCGGCCTTCAACGCGGGCCTGACCAACGGCACGACTATCCTCGCGATCGACGGCACCGCCTATAGCGACGAAGATCTGAAGCAGGCGATCAAGGACGCCAAGAGCACCAGCAAGCCCATTTCTCTGCTTGTCCGGCAGGGAGATTATTTTCGCACCGTAAGCATCGCCTGGAACGGCGGCTTGCGCTATCCGCACCTCGAAAAGATCGATCCGAAGGCGCCGAGCTCGCTCGACGCCCTCTTCACCGCGAGGAAGTAGCGCATGGCGGTACCCGCCCAAACTTTGCTTCTGTTCGGCGCGACGGGTGACCTGTCGCGCCGCATGTTGCTCCCGTCCCTGTTCGGCCTGCACGCGGACGGGCTGCTGCCCGCCGACTTGCAGATTTACGGCACGGCGCGCAGCCAGATCGACGATGCCACCTTCCGCGAGACCGCGGCCACGGCGCTTGAAAGCATCGTCAAGGAACGCAAGCTGGGCAAAAGCGTCGTCGACGGCTTCCTCGCCCGCGTCCATTATGTCGCGGCCGACGCCTCGCAGCCGGAGACCCTAGCCTCGCTGGGCAAAGTGATCGGACCGCGCGCCGACAATGGCCTCGCCATCTTCCTCTCGACCGCGCCGTCCTTGTTCGAGCAGACGATCGCCGGGCTGGAGCTGGCAGGCCTCGCCGGTGAGCATACCCGCCTCGCGCTCGAAAAGCCGCTCGGCCAGGATCTCGCATCCTCCAAGGAAATCAACGACGCGGTCGCGCGCGTCTTCCCGGAGGCGCGGACCTTCCGTATCGACCATTATCTCGGCAAGGAAACGGTGCAGAATTTGCTGGCGCTGCGCTTCGGCAACATCCTGTTCGAGCCACTCTGGAATGCGAGCGCGATCGAGCATGTCCAGATCACGGTCGGCGAGACGGTCGGGCTGGAAGGCCGCACCTCTTATTTCGACGGCATGGGCTCACTGCGCGACATGGTGCAGAATCACATGCTCCAGCTGCTTGCTCTGGTCGCGATGGAAGCGCCCGCGCAATTCACTGCGGCCGCCGTGCGCGACGAGAAGGTCAAGGTGCTGCGCTCGCTACGCAGGCTCGACGCCGCCAAGGAAAGCGTGATCGGCCAATATGGGGAGGGTGCTGTGGGCGCCCAGCCAGTCCCGGCTTATGCCGAGGAATTAGGCGGCCCGTCCAATACCGAGACCTTCGTGGCCTTGAAGGCGCATGTCGACAATTGGCGCTGGCACGGCGTGCCCTTCTATATGCGCACCGGCAAGCGCCTGCCGCGCCGCACGTCGGAGATCATCATCCAGTTTCGCGCGGTCCCGCATTCGATGTTCGCGGGGCGCGGCGCCGCGCTCCAGCCCAACCGGCTTGTCATCTCACTCCAGCCGGACGAGAATGTCAGCCTGTCGATCATGGCGAAGGTGCCGGGGCTCGACCGCGAAGGCATGCGCCTGCGTGAGGTGCCGCTCGACATCCGCATGCCCAATGCCTTTGCCGATGTACGCCGCCGTATTGCCTACGAACGGCTGCTGCTCGACCTGATCGAGGGCGACCCGACCTTGTTCGTCCGCCGCGACGAGGTCGAGGCGCAGTGGGAGTGGATCGACGCGATCCGCGACGGCTGGGAGACCAATAGCATGACGCCGAAATTTTATCCGGCGGGAACCTGGGGGCCGCCTGCGGCGATTGCCCTGACCGAACGCGACGGAGTGAGCTGGCATGATTGAAGCGGAATGGTGGGAGCATGAGGATGCTGAGGCATTCGCGGACGCGATAGCCGGCGACATCGGCTTCATCATCGAAAGCGCGATCGACGCGCGCAACGCGGCGGTGATCGCGCTGTCGGGCGGCAGCACGCCGGTCAAGGCGTATGAGAAGCTCGCGCAGATGAAATATGAATGGAAGAAGGTCACCATCTTCCCCGTCGACGACCGGCTGGTGAAGGTCGATGATCCGCTTTCCAACGTCGGCATGCTGGCGCGCATCTTCCTGCCCAAGGGCGCGCGCGTGGTGCCGCTCGGCGCGGACAATCCGGATTACAAGCAGGCCGGCAACGCAGCCGACGCGCGCCTGCAGGACCTGCACTGGCCGCCCGATCTGGTGTTGCTGGGCGTGGGCGGCGACGGCCATACCGCCTCGATCTTCCCTGGGCCCGACCTCGATGCGGCGCTGACCGCGCCCAAGACGCGCCGCGCGATCGGCGTGCTGCCCGATCCGTTGCCGCCTGAGGCTCCGGTCGCACGTGTTACGATGACGCGATCGGCAATCCTGTCCGCCAAGGCGCTGATGCTATGCCTGACCGGCGACGAGAAGCGCGCGATCGTGGAACAGGCGATCGAGGATGGCGCGGGATCGAAGGTGCCGATCGGCCAGGTGCTGGCCGAAGCCGAGCAGCCGATCGACATTCACTGGGTGGCGTGATCCAGCCGTCATCCCGGCAAAGCTGGGATGACATTCATTGTCCCCGTTCCCCCTCGGTCTGGATGAACCACCGCTCCGTCCCCTCCAGCCCAAGCGCGGTAAGCTTGCCGCTGGCATAAGCGCCGGTATCGATCCCGATCCGGTTGGGCCGGACCTCTACCTCGTCCAGCACGGTATGGCCGTGGACCACGATCATCCCATGGTCGGCATCGCTGTCGAGGAAACCCTTGCGGATCCAGCGCAGGTCCTGCTGCTCCTGTTGATCGAGCGCCACGCCCGGGCGGATGCCGGCATGCGTGAAGAAGTAATCGCCGACCAAAATCCCGTCGTCCATCCGCCGCATGAAATCGCGATGCTCTTCGGGCACGTGAAACAGCAACGTGTCGGGGGCATAGAGATCGGGCGTGTCGAGCACGCGCTGCGGCGCATCGTAGCTCTCGAACGTCTCCCGCCCGCCGAACCGCAGGAATTGGGGCATCAGCGCCGCATCCGGCTGGTCTATCAGCTTGAGCAGCATCTCCTCATGATTGCCCATGATGAAATGCCAGCTCGCGAAACCCGGCGCGCCTTTCAGGAAATAATCGATGATCTCGCGCGATTGCGGCCCGCGATCGATCAGGTCGCCGAGCATCACGACATGCACCTCGGTCGGCGCGCGCGCGCCATTGTCCGCCTCGATCCGCCCGATCAGATCCTGCAGGAGGTCGAAGCGGCCATGCACGTCGCCGACCGCATAAACGCGATGGCCCGGCGTCAGGGACGCGGGCGGCCGCGGTGGTTTAATTTCCACCTTCTTGCGCCAGCCGAACAATGCCATGGCCCCCCGCCCCCTTCGTCTCAGCTCTGGCCAGGCTTCACTGCCCGCACCGGGGGCAGGGCATTGCACAGGTCGATCGCGCCGGCCGGGCGCTGATAGAAATCGTCATGGCGATTGGCTTTCACGTGCAGCCATGCAGCAAAGCTCGCGCTGTCCGGCCGCAGCCATTCGTAAGCCGGGCGGCCTTCGTCGGGCAGATCGGCGGCAAGCGTCACGCGCGTGATCGCAACGCGCTGCTCAGGCTTCTCGTAGAAGCCGAGCGCGCCGGTGCCGCGGGGACGTGCGCTCATATGCTCGAACCCGTCGAGCACGCGCCCGACCAAGGCGATGTTGCGATCGAGCTGACGCGGGCTTTGCCCCAGCACCGCATAAAGCTCGCCGCCATTGCCCGTATCGGGCGCAAGGCCGCGCGCGACGCCGACGATGCCGTAGCAATGCGTCATCCAGGCGCGGTCCTTCTCGGCGGCGACCGGGAAGGCGCCGCTATATCCGACCTTGGGCGCGAACGTGTCGCGATAGGGCAACGGCGCGATGGAAAGCCCGGCGGCAGGCCGGTCATATTCGGCGGGCAAGGCGACATCCAGGCCCTTGGGTGGCTTCTTGTCGTCGTCGCCCTGCCCCCATTGCACGACATAATTGTCCTGCACGCGATAGATCGCGCCGCCATCGAACCAGTGCGCGCGGATCAGCCCGCGGATATTGCCGACATGCGCTGGCGCCAGCGCGGGGGCGAGCGCGATCGCGATCCGGCTGCCGTCGGCCATATCGACCAGAACCAGATCCTGCGGGTCGACCCTTTGCCATTCCTCCGTTTTCGCGGCGCTGACGATATCGGCGAGCGTCGGCGGCTTGGGGGCCATGGGGGGCGGCGGCGCGGCGGCGATGGCGGCGAGCGCGATCAGGGGGAGGGTCAGAGATTTCATGGGATTCAGCCTGCCACAGCCACACCGCCTTGCGAAACCCTTTCCCCCACGATAGGGCGCTGCGCTCCGGCGGAATGGAGCGGTGGCCGAGTGGTCGAAGGCGCTCGCCTGGAAAGTGAGTATACGTCAAAAGCGTATCGAGGGTTCGAATCCCTCCCGCTCCGCCATTCCGCCCCGGAACTGCCAACTTCGACACCGCGGAATCCACCGTTGGATTAAGATGGCCGGGAAACCGCTTCGCTCGATCCCGCGCAACCTCGGCAGTTTGCACAATAAGCCAATGTGACCGGTGATTCTTGCCGTGATCCGCAGCACTATATTCTGAGATAATCCCCGGCCATTCCGCCACGCTCCGGTACCTGCTTATGTACTTTTCGACCTTCATCTACATAAACATGCGGAATGAGTCTTTTTTTTGACATCATTGTCATTCGAGACACACAACCATTAGCGGCAATGTGTTTTTGCAACCAGACTCCGTCTCTTCCGATATACGACTAATAGCTAAATTGACTAGCGCCACGTAAAGATAAGAAAACATGCGATCATAAGTAAAAAAGGGGGGAGGATCGGATGTCTTCGCATCGCTTTTGGGGTGTATCGCTCGCCGCGCTCGGTGCGGCGTCGCTCTCGACCGCCGCCGCTTGGGCGCAGGGGGCCGCTCCAACGCCGGCATCGCCCGCCCAGGCCGGCTCGAGCCTGAATCAGGGCGGCGCGGACGATCAAAAGGCCGAAGCCCAGACAATCACCATCACCGGCTCGCGCGTCATTACCGACAATGTCAGATCGCCGACGCCGGTCACCTCGGTCAGCATAGCGGAAATCGCGAAGACGACCCCCAGCGACGTCGCCGACGCGCTGAACAAGCTTCCCGAGATCATCGGCGGCCGAACCCCGCGCACGCAGGGCAATGGCAGCACCAACAATGGCGGCAACGTGCTGTCGCTCCGCAATTTCGGCCCCTCGCGCACTTTGGTGCTGCTCGATGGCCATCGGGTGCCGCCTTCGAACCAGGATGGTACGGTCGATATCGACATCCTGCCACAGATGCTGGTGAACCGGGTCGATATCGTCACCGGCGGCGCGTCGGCGGTCTACGGTTCGGACGCGGTCGCGGGCGTGGTCAACTTCATTCTCGACAAGCATTTCACCGGATTCAAGTTCCGGGCCGACGGCGGCATATCGAAATATGGAGACGGCAAGGAAGGACAGGTCGGCGCCGCCTGGGGCACCGATCTGTTTGACGGGCGGGGCCATATCGAAATGGAGGCACGCTACCGCACCCAGGCGATGATTCCGATCAGCGCGCGCCCGTACGGTGCCAACGGGCAGGCCTGGCTGCTCGCCGGCAATGGTTCGCCGTCCAATCCGTTCGTAAGCGTGCCCTATTCCCGCGTGTTCAACAGCGCGATGTTCGCCAACGTCGTTTGCGGTTCGGCCTGTCCCGTAAATGGCTACACATTCAACCAGCCCGGCGTCCTGAGCCCGCTGGTCCATGGTATACCATCGGGCACCGCGAACCTGGAATCGGGGGGCGACGGCGGTTACGTGAAGTACGGTACGTTCCGTTCGCAGATCGATATGAAGGATTGGTTCGGCCGCTTCAGCTACGACCTGACCGACGACATCAATGCCTATGTCCAGGGAAGCTGGGCGGAGGCTGGAAACAAATCCAACTGGATCAACTGGGTGGTGAGCCCGTCGGCGAGCCGTCCGAACACGCTCTTCGCCACCAACCCCTTCCTGAGCGCGGCGACGCAGGCGCAGCTCGGGGCGGGCATCGTGTGCGGCACACCGGCCGCGACGGGGTGGCGCTGCTTGCCGCCGGTGCCCGCAGTCTCCTCGCAGACCGGGAGCACGCCTCCGGCGCCCCCCGCCACGCCCTATTTCTCCGCGCCATCCTATATCTGGAACAAGGTGGGCGGGGAGAATGTCGGCGACACCAATCGGCTGTACCGGACGATATCACGCCAGTGGAACATGAATGTGGAGGCAGGCGCCACCGGCACCCTCGCCGGGCTGCACTGGGATGTCTTCTACAATCATGGCGAAAGCCGGTTGAAGGTGACCAATCCCAACAACACCGACAACGCGAAATATCTCGCCTCGCTGGACGCGGTCATCGCCCCACCGGGCACCACCGTGAACGGCGTCAATGTGGCAGGTTCGGTGGTGTGCTGGGTAACGACCCAACCGCAATATGCCGGGCTTTATCCGGGCTGCGTTCCCACCAATATCACCGATCCCAATGGCCCCTCGATCGCGTCCTACAATTATCTGAGGCAATCGACGTCGTGGACGCTCAAGCAGGATCTGGACAATATCGGCGCTTCGATCGGCGGCGGCCTCTGGGGGTTCGGCTTGCCGGCCGGCGAGATCCGGGCAAACCTGTCGGGAGACGTGCGCTGGGCCACCTACAAGATGGACAGTGCCTATAAGCCGACCGACTTCGTGAACTGCACCGGCCTGCGCATGTGTCTGGCCAATGGCGGCGCGCCCGTGCGCTGGGTGCAGAACACCAATGCGCCGGTGAATGCCAAGAACCACGTCTATGAAGTCGCGCTCGAAGTGAACGTGCCGCTGATCAAGGATTTCCCGCTGGCGCAGGAGGTTTCGACCAACTGGGCGGGCCGCTACACGCGATATTCGAACTTCGGCTCGGTCAAGACGTGGAAGGGCGGCCTCGACTGGCACCTCAATGACTCGATCCGTTTCCGCGGCACCGCGTCGCTGGATATCCGGGCGCCGAACCTGAACGATCTGTTCCAGCCGGCGGGCGTGTCGTCGACCGGCTTCACCGACCTGCTGACCAACGGCAATAACAGCCTGCGGCTGATCTCGTCGGGCAATCCCAACCTGACGCCGGAAAAGGCGCGAACCATCACGCTCGGTATGGTGCTGACGCCCTCGTTCGTGCGTGGCTTCAACTTCTCGGTCGATTATTACAAGACCAAGATCAGGGACGCGATCACCGGCATCAGCTATCAGAGCTCGGCCATCCAGAATATCTGCCTGGCCAGCGCCCCCACCTACAATTCGCCATTCTGTTCGCTGGCGGTGCGTCCGATCACCAATCCGTCGGATCCCAACTACAAGAATCCCAACCTCAACTTCCCTACCGAAATTCACAATTCGCCGCTGAATGCCGCACGGCAGAAGACAGAAGGCTTCGACATCCAGGCCAATTATGGCTGGGACATGCAGGACATCGTCTCCACCTGGTCCGGCCACATCACATTGCGGCACCTGCTGAGCTATCAGCCGGTCAACACCACGATCAACATTCCGGGCGCTTTCCCGACCTGGGCGGTCGCGCCCAAGGTCCGGCAAACCACCTTCCTGTCCTATGACGATGAGCATTGGAGCCTGTCGCTGCAGAATCAGTGGCTGAGCCGCGTGAAGCTGGCCACCAGCGATAATGCCCTCAATGGTAACAGCCAGAATTACGTGCAGCCGCGCTTGCGCGCCTATGACTCGCTGGACGTCACCATCACCCGGCATGTCAAACTGTTGGGCAAGGGCGGGGAGATATTCCTCACCGTCAACAACGTCACCAACGCCCGCGCGCCGCTCTTCCCATCAAATTCGGGTATCCCTGGGCTCTTCTATCCCACGCTCGGCTTTTATGACGATACGGGCCGCTATTTCACGACCGGCATACGGGCCGCCTTTTAACGAGGCGTATCCGGGAACATCGGACCAAGCGAAATTGGTTGCCTGGCATCCGATAAATCAGGTTTCTCGTAGCCGCCGCACTTCTCAGGGCGCACTGACCGTTGGGGAAGCCTGAGCTCGCAAGCTTGGAAAGACGACTTCCAGCGGCTTGGTATCGGGCAGGACGTAGACATATCCGCCCTTCTTCCGCAGCAGTGGGAGGACGCTGTCCCGGTAGAAGGCCATGGGGACATTGATGCATCCGAACGTTATGCGGTGATCATCCGCCGTGGGTGACAGCATCCGCTGACGGCGCCGTTCCTTTTTGCTGACATCTTTCGGGATCGGGTGGAGCGCGACCGACGCGGCGTAATCGACCCACAACACCTTTTGGCTTCCGGCGGCCAATCCGTATTTCGCAAGGAAGCGGCCGGCAGGCGTCGTCTTCTCCGCAGGGCCGATCTCGGCAAGTTTCTTGCTGCCGACGCCGGGGGTGGCATCATCCCCGACGGCAATACCGATCAGCACCGGGACATGGGCGACCAATTTCCCGTTTGGGGCGAACAGAAGGAGGGACGCGGCCTTTTTGTCGACGATCATATAGGGCAGCGTACCATTATCCCTCGAAGCCGCGATCCAGTCAGCCACGCGGCTGGCCGCGCCGGATGGGCTCGCCTCGTCTTCGGCATTGCCGCCGCCCGCCTGCGACAGCGGGAATGCTGGCACCTGAACGGGCTTTTCCGCCCACGCAGGTACGGGGGGGTCGAGCGCAAGTCCGGCAAGCGCCAGAAGGACAGCGAACGCTGCCCGCGACGCTCGAAAGGAAATTGTCGCCTCCTTCGGGGAGGCCCCAACACTGACGATCACAGTCCGATCAGCTTTTGCAACGGTCCAGCATCAATGGCGCGGACGCTTGCGCCGATTTTGCTGCATCTGCTGCTCGATGCCGTCAACGCGGGCGGTGAGCTGATCCAGCCGCTGACCATTATTCTGCGCCTGCCCGGATGCCGCCTGGGCCTGCGCGGATGCGGCCTGCGCTTGCGACAATGCCGATTTCGCAGTGGCGTCCGTGTCTTGCAGTTTGGCCTCAAGCGCATCGACGCGATGGCTCAGCGGAGCGATCTGTTCGCGCACAAATCCTTTGGTGGCACAGCCACCCAGGCTGAGCGCACCTGCCAGGATCACAACCGCCGGGGCAAATTTGGTTGGCGACATGGCGTTTCTCCTAATGGTTAACAAACCGCCAAACCCAACCCGAGCGCACACGTTCCAACAATTCGTTTCTGTCAGGCTGTGCATCCGTTCCGGTGAACAGACGATGCGGACCTTTCATCTCTGCTCCACTGAGCAACCCCCGCTCAAATCACGTCGGCAAGATCGCGCGAGCCGACCCCTCAGCTGCAAAATGCTAAATATTTCGACAGCCGGCCTCGCCAGAATCTCGCACTGCATCCTCCTCGGCAAAGGGATGCTAAACATGAACCGTCGAAATTTCTTGTGGCTGTCGGCAGGCACTCTGGCCTCTGCCATAGTGGTGACGCCTGTGCTTGCTGGCGCGGGGCTTGATCGCTTTCGGGCGCCCGAATGGGGCCTGGGGCGCAAATTCCTCCTCAACCGCTATGGCAGGATCGCTTATATCGACGCGGGGCGCGGCGACGCCGCGCTGTTCCTCCATGGCTATCCTCTGAGCGGATTTCAGTGGCGGCAGGCGGTCGAGCAGCTCGGCCCCTTCTATCGTTGCATCGTTCCGGATTTCATGGGCCTCGGTGCCACGGAGGCCGCGACGGACCAGGATCTTGGGGCTGTTGCCCAGATGGGCATGCTGATCTCCTTGCTCGACGCGCTGCACATCGATCGCGTGCATATCGTGGCGAACGACAGCGGCGGCGCGGTGGCGCAATTGCTGGTCGCGCACCACCCGGAACGGGTCCGCACGCTGCTGCTCACCAATTGCGACACCGAGCGGCAGAGCCCGCCGCCGGCCATGCGCCTTGTGATCGAGCTGGCGCGCCGGCGCCTCTATGTGAAGCAGTGGATCGAGCCCTGGTATGAAAACCGCGATCATGCGCGCGGCGCCGATCAGTTCGGCGGCATGTGCTACGCCGATCCCGCAAACCCGACCGACGAAGCGATCGAGATGTATTTCGGTCCGATCCTGTCGAGCCCGACGCGCGCCGCGCAGGCGGAGGCCCATGCGATCGCCCAGGGTGCGAATGCCCTGTCCGAAATCGGGCCGGCTCTCGCCCGATCCCCCGTCCCGACGCGGATCGTGTGGGGAGTGGCGGACAGAATCTTCGACCCCGGCAATGCGGACTTCCTCGACCGGGCCTTCGGCAATTCGCGCGGCGTGCGACGATTGGAAACCGGCAAATTATTCTGGCCGGAGGAGCGCCCCGACGTGATCGCCGACGAAGCCCATGCGCTCTGGCGCAACGCAGCCTGAGGAGGACGAGACACCATGCTGGATCTTCCCGCCCCACGCCGTCGGCGCGCGACCATCTTATCGATCCTCGCACTCGCGGTCTTGCCCGTTGCAGGGCCGGCCTTGGCCTCCGATCACCTCGATTCACCGTCGGTCATCGCCGACAGCCGCGCCGATATTGGCGATCTGTTCGCCTGGATGGCGCCCGATGGCCGACACCTCAACCTGGTGATGACGATCGTCGGACACAGTTTCTCCGACAAGATCGCTTATAGTTTTCACATCGATCAGGGGCGCCGTTTTGGGCGAACCGGCGCGACCATCGACCTCGTCTGTCGCTTCAGCAGCGCTACGTCCGCCACATGCGACCTCGGCCATGTCGACCGGGCGCTCGGCGACGCGAGCCATCCGGAAGGGCTGACGAGCCAAAAGGGCAGCTTCCGGATTTTCGCGGGACTACGCGACGATCCCTTCTTCAACAATGTTCGCGGCACGCGGGCCATGTACGACGTGGCGACCAAGGCTCTTGCCGACACTGCACGCTACGATGCGGCCGGCTGTCCGATGTTCGATGCGCAGCAGACGTCCGCGATCCGCGAGGCATGGCGCCATACAGACGGCAAGCCGGCCACCAACTTTCTGCGCGGATGGACCCCCGATTCGATCGTCGCAACGATCGACGTTACCGCGGTTACGCAAGGCGGCCCGCTGGTCGCTATCTGGTCGTCGACCACCGGTCCCAACGGCCAGATCGACCGGGCCGCCCGGCCGCTGACCGGCAATGCCCTTCTGCTCACGCTGGGCAGTTCGGATGCGCAGAATGCGATCAAGGAAAAATATAATCACGCACGCCCGGCCCAAGGTCGCGCGTTCGTGCGGGCAATCGCCAAAGGCGCCGCTTTATATGACGGGCTCGACGGCCATTGCGGCGACGGCATGCTGATCGATCACAGGGCAGCGGCGGCGCGCCGGTACTGGCCGATGGCCGAATTGCTCGCCGACGACCGCCTGTGGGTCGATACGCGGGCATCCGAATGCACCCAGCTTTTTGCGGTCGAGCGCGCGGCGCTCAACGGCGAGCACGCACTCGCCCACGATTGTGGCGGACGCACCGTCAATTATGATGCGGTCAACGTCTATCGCTCGCTGCTGGCGAACGGGACCACGACCGGCATCGACGATGGTGTCCACGCGGACGAGGCGACGCATTCCATCGAGCAATTTCCCTTCCTGGCGGCGCCGGACGCGGCGGTGGCCAAGCCATGAGGGGGCTGCGTTCTGGATTGGCCGCCGGGTTGGCGCTCGCGCCCGCCGCTGCGTCCGCACATACGGGTACGGGGCTCGCGGGCGGCTTCGTCTCGGGAGTCGAACATCCGCTGAGCGGCAGCGATCATCTGCTGGCGATGGTGGCGGTCGGACTATGGGGCGCGTTCCTCGGGCGCCCCTTGATCTACCTTCTTCCGATCGTCTTTCCGATGATGATGGTCGTGGGTGCCGCGGCCGGGATGTACGACATGCCGGTGCCGCCCCCGGAAATCGGCATCGCCTTGTCGGTATTGGTGCTGGGTGCGTGCATCGCCTTTGCCTATCGCGCGCCCGTGCCCTTGGCGGTGCTGATTGTCGCCGGCTTCGCCCTCTTTCACGGCTATGCGCATGGCCGTGAACTACCGTCAGCAGCCGACCCCGTAGGCTACAGCATGGGTTTCGTGCTGGCGACCGGCCTGCTGCATGTCGCCGGCATCCTCATCGGCTCGCTTACGTGCCATAAGAAGGGCGCGACCGCGGTCAGGCTGGGGGGCGGCGCGATTGCCGCGGCGGGTGTGTCGTTCCTGATCCAGGCGGCAGCGCGATGAGAGACCCCTTCCTTCCGATCCTTCTGCTCGGCGCTGGTGCCGGGCTGGCTTCGTGCAGCACCGTCCGAACCATCGTCGGGATCGGCTGCGGAACCCTCGCTCTCTATCTGCTCGCCCTGATTTCTGTGCCGGGCCGCCCGCCGACTGACACTCTATTCGTCCTGGCCTGGATCGGCGTCGGCGTAAGCGCCGCCCTGGCCTGGCTTCCGCCCCCGTCCTGGATGTGGATCAGGATCGCTGTCGCGAGCCTGACCGGGCTGCTCGCAGGCGGCCTGTCGGGCACATCGCCCGCCGCATCCGCGCCCGCCTTCTTCGGCATGCTCGCATGCGCGGCCAGCGTGGGCGTGGCGTTGTCGCGGCGCGGCTGGCCGCTCCCACCCCGGATAGTCGCGAGCTGGCTGGTTGCGATTGCGATCCTCAATGCCGCGCTGGTCGTCCTCCCGGTGACCCCCGGTTATCTTCCCGACCATCTGGAATGATCCCCATGAGAAACTGGCACCTCCTGCTCTTGGCTGCGCTCGCGACGGGTTCGGCACAGGCTCACGATTTCTGGCTGCAGCCAGCGCGCTGGCAGACGCAGCCCAACGAGGCCGTGAGCGTCACGCTTCAGGTCGGCCACGGCCCGTACCGCCAGCGCTCGCCGATCCCGGCCAGCCGCATTCTCCGCTTCGAAGCGATCGCACCGGAGGGACACCGCAATGACCTGCACGGCACTCTGCACGTCGGCGCGACGGCAGACGATGCCACCATCCGCATCGCCAAACCGGGCGCCTATATTCTCGCGCTCGAAACCGACAACCGCGCCGAAAGCCATCTGCCGGCGATCCGCTTCAACGACTATCTGCAAGTCGAAGGGCTGACGCCCGCCATCGCAGAACGCGCTCGGACCGGTCATACCGACGCCGACGGCGCGGAGAATTACAGCCGTCACGCCAAGGCGATCGTTCAGGTCGGCCCCCTCGATCGGAAGCATCTTACGCATATCGTCCGGCCGATCGGCCTGGAATTGGAGATCGTGCCGGAGATAATTCCCTCGACCGCGGCGCGCGGCGGAACGCTCCCTGTCCGCATTTATTATCGCGGGAAGCCGCTTTCAGGCGCGCTGGTGAAGCTCAACGATCTCAATCACGATATGCAGCCGATCGAGATGCATCGGACCGATGCTTCGGGACGCGCCCGTTTCACCATGCCGGGCGGCGGCAATTGGCAGCTCAACGTGATCTGGACCCGGCCGCTTCCCGCCAGCAGCCTCACCGACTTCGATACCGCTTTTTCCAGCCTGAGCTTCGCAAATGCGGATTGAGGCGGACTTGCTCGACGTTCGCGGATATCATTGCGGCATGGCCGACGACGACCAGAACGAGCTTTCGATCAGGACCTTGCTCGAAACCACGACACTGTCGATCCGCGACATGGCGTGCGGCGGCCAGTGCCGGCACAAATCGCCTGCCGAATGCGCATCGGCGGTCCATCTCGTCTTCCCCTATCGCGGCGCCTTCATGCGGCACGTGGGCAGGGTGGAGACGGTCGCGGAGGCGAACCAGCTCGTCTTCTTCAATGAGGACGAGGAATATTCGATTAGCCATCCGGTCGACGGAGGGGACGCGTGCCTGTCGATTTCGCTCGATCCGGCGCTGCTTCACGAACTGGCGCCCGCCGAACAGTTGGCTCCGGGCCCCGCCGCGCGATTCGAGGTACCGCGCCGCGGGATCGATCCCCAGTCACAGGCGCTGGTCGCGATGCTGCGCCACGGCCTTTCCCGCGGAGCGATGGAACCGCTCGAGGCGGAGACGCTGGCGCTGGCGCTGATCCGCCGCTCGCTCGGCGAGCGAACCTCGTACGTGCGTGCCAGCACCTACGGCCGTGAGAAGCTGGTCGACCGAACCAAGCTCCTTCTCGCGTCCAACCCGGGTCGGCGCTGGACGCTCGCCGCCATGGCCAGCGAAGTGGGGGTTTCGCCCGTATATCTGACACAGGTTTTCACGCAGGCGGAAGGCGTGCCCCTCTATCGCTATCAACTGCGCCTTCGTCTGGCGCGCGCACTGGACCTGCTCGAAGGCTGCTCGGACCTCACGATGCTGGCGCTGGATCTCGGCTTTTCCAGCCACAGCCATTTCACAGCCGCCTTCCGCCAGCATTTCGGCCAGTCGCCGGCCGACTTCCAGCGCGCGACCTCATTGCGTTAGACGCACACCAGCTGTCGCGGGCGGCACGTCAAACGTTCGAACCCAATGTTCACATATTTTTGCCCTTCTGCCAGCCGCTGCCTATGAGGGCCCCATGACGCTGGCGACCGCACCCCGCATCCTGGTCGACGCCGACGCTTGCCCGGTGAAGGATGAGATATACCGCGTCGCCTGGCGCACCGAAGTGCCCGTCACGATCGTCAGCAACAGCCATCTGCGCGTGCCCGATCATCCCCTGGTCGATCGCGTGGTGGTAAGCGACGGATTCGATGCCGCCGACGACTGGATCGCCGAGGCAGCTTCGCCCACCGCGATCGTCATCACCGCAGACATCCTGCTCGCCGATCGCGCGCTGAAGGCCGGGGCGACGGTGATCGCGCCCAACGGCAAGCCCTTCACCCAAAGCTCGATCGGGGCCGCGATAGCGACACGCGCGATCATGGCGGACCTCCGCGCGGGCGGGGACCAACACGGCGGGCCGGCGCCGTTCGGCAAGGCGGACCGGTCGCGCTTTCTGTCGGCGCTGGATGAAGCGATCGGGCGGATGAAACGCGCGCGGTAGCTCTTCAATCCTTCCAGATCTTAGTCGCGTGGATTTTGATGTTCGCACATGCAGCACTTGGGTTGATCGCGCTCCCGTGATAGGCGCGCGGCCATGCTGAATTTGAATGGTGTGACGGTGCGCCTCGGCGGACGCACGATCCTCGATGCCGCCACGGCCGCCCTTCCCTCGCGCAGCCGCGTCGGCCTGATCGGGCGCAACGGCGCGGGCAAGTCGACCTTGATGAAGGCGATCATCGGCCAGATCGAACTCGACAATGGCGGGATCGAGATGCCGCGCAACACGCGCATCGGCTATATCGCGCAGGAAGCGCCGAGCGGCACCACCACCCCGATCGAGGCGGTGCTCGCCGCCGATACCGAGCGCGCGGCCCTACTCCACGAGAGCGAGGATTGCCACGACCCCGACCGGATCGGCGAGATCCACGACCGGCTGATCGCGATCGACGCTTATGGCGCGCCGTCGCGGGCGGCACGGATTCTGGTCGGCCTAGGGTTTGACGACGAGATGCAGCAGCGCCCGCTCGACAGCTATTCGGGCGGCTGGAAGATGCGCGTCGCGCTCGCCGCTTTGCTCTTCTCGGAACCGGATCTGCTCCTGCTCGACGAGCCGTCGAACCACCTCGATCTCGAAGCCACGCTCTGGCTTGAGAACTTCCTCAAGGCCTATCCGGCGATGATGGTGGTGATCAGCCACGAGCGCGACCTGCTCAACAAGGTGGTCGACAATATTCTCCACCTCGAAGGCGGCAAGGTCACGCTCTATCCGGGCGGCTATGACGCGTTCGAGCGGCAGCGGGCCGAGCGCGCCGCACAGCTCGCCGCAGCGCGCGCGAGCCAGGACGCGCAGCGCGCCAAGCTGCAAGACTTCATCGCCCGCAACAGTGCACGCGCCTCGACCGCCAAGCAGGCCCAGTCACGCGTCAAGGCACTGGCCAAGATGCAGCCGATCGCGGCAATGGCGGAGGACCCGACGCTCAGCTTCGATTTCCCCGATCCGGACGAATTGCGCCCCCCGCTGATCACGCTCGACATGGCGGCGGTCGGCTATTCGGAAAAGCCGATCCTGCAGCGGCTCAATTTGCGGCTCGACCCGGACGACCGGATCGCGTTGCTTGGCCGCAACGGCAACGGCAAGACCACGCTCGCGCGCCTGCTTGCAGCGCAATTGAAGCCGATGGAAGGCGACATGGCCGCCACTGGCAAGATGCGCGTCGGCTATTTCACCCAATATCAGGTGGAGGAACTGGACGGCGACGATACGCCGCTTGAGCATATGTCGCGGATGATGAAGGGCAAGACGCCCGCCGCGGTGCGTGCGCAGCTCGGCCGCTTCGGCTTTTCCGGCGACAAGGCGACCACCAAGGTGGGCAAGCTGTCAGGCGGCGAGCGCGCGCGGCTGGCGCTGGCGTTGATCACCCGCGACGCGCCGCACATGCTGATCCTCGACGAGCCGACCAACCATCTGGATGTCGATGCGCGCGAGGCGCTGGTGCAGGCGCTCAACAGCTATTCGGGCGCGGTCGTGTTGGTGAGCCACGATCGCCACATGATCGAACTGACCGCCGACCGGCTGGTCCTCGTCGACGACGGAACCGCGCGCGAATATGCGGGCAGCCTCGAAGACTATACCGACATGATCCTGGGCAAGAACCAGCCCAAAAGCGAGGGCGCCACCAAGGGATCGAAGAAGGACAAGAAAGCCGCCGCCGCCGAACGCGAGCAGACGCAGGCGCTGCGCAAACAGGTGCGGGAGCAGGAGGAGAAGATCGCGAAGCTCGGCGCCGAGCGCAGCGCGATCGACCTCGCCATGTTCGACCCGGGCAAGGCGGAGGCCAGCCTCGCCAAGCTTACGATGGGCGATCTGATGAAGCGCCGCGCGGAGGTGGAGGCGGAGCTGGAGCAGACCGAAGCCGCATGGATGGCTGCGAGCGAGCAGCTGGAAACAGCGGTGGCCTGATCATCCGTCATGCCGGACTTGTTCCGGCATCCACCCATCCACAAGGGAATCCCAGGTAACCTAGTGGACCCCGGAACAAGTCCGGGGTGACGATCGCCTAGTGCAACTTGGCGATACTCAACCCGTCAGCCTTGGCGCGGTCCTTGACCGATTCCTCGCTGCGCGTGAGCGCCTTGGCGATCGCCTTCAATGCCATGCCCTTCTTCGCCAGCGTATGCAGCTTCTGCACCTCGTCCTGGCGCCAGGGCTGGCGGTGGCGTTCGAACTTCTCGGCCATGACATTCCTTAATCGGCTTGCGGCGCGACCTTAGGCGGTTATGCCTCGGACGTAAAACGCAGCGAACGCCCGTCGCGCGAACTACGCCGCGCGCATTCGATGATCCTGAGGCCTGTGACTGCGTCGGCCGGATCCACCGGCGGCGACGCACCGTCGAGGATCGCATCGGCGACCTGACCGTAGAAAGCCGGCCAGTCGCCCCGTTCGGACGCCACCGGCTCGCGCCGGCCATCGGCACCGGTCAGCATGCCGTATGCGGTGGTGGGTTCGATCCCGTAGCCCTTGTCGCTCGGCTTCTTGCCCGTGCGCATCCAATCCTCCTGCGGATCGATCCCATATTTGACGAAGCTGCCCAGGTTGCCGTGCAGCGCGAAGCGCGGCCGCGGCTCGCGGACCATGGTCGAGGCCGAGAGGATCACGCGCTTTGCGCCATAATGCAGCGTGAGCTCGAAATAATCGTCGACCAGGGTGCCGGGGCGCTGGCAGGCGACATCGCCCGTGATTGTGTCGGGTGCGCCGAACAGCAAAAGCGCCTGGTCGATCAGATGCGGGCCCAGATCGGCCAGCAGGCCGGTGCCCTCGTCGGGCAATTCCTTCCAGCCTTCTCGGATCTCGAGGCGGAAGCGGTCCCAGCGCAATTCGGCATGGTTGATCTCGCCCAGCCGCGCTTCGCGCATCAGCCGGGCGACGGTCAGGAAATCGGCGTCCCAACGGCGGTTATGGAACACAGTCAACATCCGCCCGCGCTCTTGCGCCAGCGCGATCAGTGCATCGCCCTCGGCGGATTCGGGCACGAACGGCTTGTCGATCACGACATGCTTGCCCGCAAGCAGCGCATCGCGCGCGAGCGGGGCATGCGTCTTGTTGGGCGTCGCGATGACGACCAGATCGATATCATCCGCGGCGAGAATCGTATCCACGTGCGTCGAGACCAGGGCCTGGGGAAAAGCCTGCGCCACCTCTTGCGCGCGGGACGTAACGACCCGCGTGAGCCGCAGGCGCGGTTCGAGCGCGACCAAAGGCGCATGGAAATGGGCGCCTGCAAGACCGTAGCCCAGTAACGCGACGTTGACCGTCATCTCTGTCTCCCCCGTCCGCCACATACCGGCGATGGACATAGTCCCGCACCGCTATAAGGGCGGTTTCGTTCCAGCAGGAGTCGCCAATGGCCTTCCCCGTGCCCTATGTCCCGGATCCGTTACGATATGACGGCCGCATGAGCTACCGCCGATGCGGACGGAGCGGCCTCGACCTTCCGGCGATTTCGCTCGGCCTCTGGCAGAATTTCGGCGGCGCGGACGTGTTCGAGGTCGGCCGTGCAATGCTGCGCCGCGCGTTCGATCGGGGCGTCACCCATTTCGACCTCGCCAACAATTATGGCCCGCCCTACGGCTCGGCCGAGGAGAATTTCGGGCGCGTGCTGGCGACCGACTTCGCCGGCCATCGCGACGAGCTGATCATCTCGACCAAAGCGGGCTGGGACATGTGGCCGGGGCCTTACGGCGACATCGGCAGCAGCAAGAAATATCTCGTCGCCAGCCTCGACCAGAGCCTGAAACGGATGGGCGTCGACTATGTCGACATCTTCTACTCGCACCGCGTCGATCCCAGGACGCCGCTTGAGGAGACGATGGGCGCGCTCGCGCAGATCCACGCGCAGGGCAAGGCGCTCTATGTCGGCATTTCGAGCTACGAACCCGGCCTGACACGCAAAGCGGCGGCGATCCTGGCGGAGTATAAAGTACCGCTGCTGATCCATCAGCCGAGCTATTCGATGCTCAACCGCTGGATCGAGACCGAATTGTTGGGCACGCTCGACGAACTCGGCACCGGCTGCATCGCCTTCTCGCCGATCGCGCAGGGAATGCTCAGCGACCGCTATCTGAACGGCATTCCGCAGGACGCACGCGGAGCCAAGGGCGGGTCGCTCAAGCAGGATCTGATCAAACCCGAGACGATAGAGCGCATCCGTGGCCTCAACGAGATCGCGAAGCGGCGCGGCCAGAGTCTCGCGCAGATGGCGATCGCATGGGTGCTGCGCGATCCGCGCGTCACCTCGGCCCTGATCGGCGCGCGTACGGTTGCGCAACTCGACGATTCGCTCGATGCGGTGAAGACCCTGTCCTTCTCCGCCGAGGAATTGGCCGAGATCGACCAGCTGGCGCAGGACAGCGGGATCAACATCTGGGGCGCTTCGTCCGATATCAAATCCCTGCCCGAGGGTACGAAGGGCTAACCTATTTCGTCATTGCGGAGAGCATAGCGACGAAGCAATCCAGGCCTGAGAGCGTCGGACTGGATTGCTTCGCTTCGCTCGCAATGACGGACTATTTTGTTCGCCACGTCTCAGTCGCGATCGATCGGCGCTCCCAGTGGGAACATGTGCCGGTAGGGCCGCGCTTCGTCGAGCGCGCGGGCATAGCTCGGGCGTTTCAGCAGTCTTTCCCGATAGGCATGGAGCGCTGCGAAATGCGGCGGGATTGGATGCGTCCAGTCGGCATAAAGCAACGCCGGCGCGGCGGCACAATCTGCCATGCTGAATTCTCCCGCGACCCATGTCCGGTCGGCCATACGCTCGTCGAGCAGCTTATAGGCGGTCTCCAGCGCGGCTTTCCACTTGGCGCCACCCGCCCCGTCATCGGGTTCGCGGCCGATCGCCAGATAGACGATCCGCTGCTGGGGATAGTTGACATAATTGTCGAAGAAACGGTCCCACATCCGCACATCGACCGCCGTCATCAGATCCTCGGGCACCAGCCGCCGCGTTTCGGGGAAGCGCGCGTCCAGATATTCGATGATGCTTGTCGTCTCGAAGATCAGCTCGCCGTCATGGTCTAACGCCGGCATCTTACCGATCGGCCAGAGCGCAGCAAATTCGCTCGCGACCGGCTCGCTGCCGTCAAGCATGCGCGCCTCGAAAGATATGCCCTTCTCGTAAAAGGCTGTTTTCGCCTTTTGCACGTAGGAAGAGAGCGGGTGGATGTAGAGCGAGAGGGTCATTTCGCGCCTCCTAGCGGCTGACCACGATATGCGTGGCGAGATCGGTTGCCGCGCTCTCGGTCACGGAGAATCCCAGTCCGGGCAAATCCACGCCGGTGAACATCGCCTCGCCCTGGCCGAGCATCACCGGCGAGAAGGCGAAATGAAGCTCGTCGATCAGCCCCGCCTGCAGATATTGCCGCACGGTCGATACGCCGCCGCCGATCTTTACGTCGCGGTCTCCCGCGGCCGCCTTTGCCTGCTCGAGCGCGGACTCGATCCCGTCGGTGACGAAATAAAAGGTGGTGCCCCCCTCCATCACGATCGGATCGCGCGGGTGATGCGTCAGGATGAAGGTCGGCGTGTGATACGGTGGATTGTCGCCCCACCAGCCCTTCCAATTCTCGTCAGGCCATTCGCCGCGGATCGGCCCGAACATGTTGCGGCCAAGGATGAAGGCGCCGAAGCCGTCCATCGAGCGGCGGGCATAATCGTCGTCGACGCCTTCCGATCCGCCGCTCTGGCCGAACATCGCGTTGAAAGTCTTCGTACCGAACGCCCAGCGATGCAGCTCCTTGCCGCGCTTGCCGAGCGGATCCTGAAGGCTCTGCTCGGGGCCGGCACCAAAGCCGTCCATCGACACCGAAAAGCCTGCGACTCGAACCTTTCCCACGACAGCCTCCATACTGTATCAGTTTTGCAACTGGTTGTGTGTTAACTAAGCCGATTGTATATTGCAAGCAGTTATGACGATGATCCGTTCCGGCTGCCCGATCAACCTTACGCTCGAAGTGCTCGGCGATCGCTGGAGCCTGATCCTGATCCGCGACATCATGTTCGGGAATCGGCGGCATTTCCGCGAACTGCTGGCCTCGTCCAACGAAGGGATCGCGTCCAACATCCTGGCCGACCGGCTCAAGCGGCTGGTCGCGCATGGCATCCTGTCGAAACGAGACGATCCCGCGCACAAGCAGAAGGCTATCTACAGTCTCACCGAAAAGGGCATCGAGCTGCTTCCGGTGCTGATCCAGATGGGCACGTGGGGGCGCCGCCATCTTCCGACCACGCCCGAACTGTCGATCCGGCAAGAGCTGCTCGAACAGGGCGGGCCGGCCTTATGCGCGGATTTCATGACGGAGCTGCGCCACCTTCATCTGGGCACCCCGCTGCCGGCGGGCCATCACAGCGTGCGTGACCGGCTCCAGGCGGCGTTCGAACGTGTGGCCAGGCAGGCGGCCAATTCCGTCACCGGCAGCACCTCGCCCACCTAGGTCATTGCGAGCCGCACAGCGGTGAAGCTACCCAGGCCCGAGAACACCGGACCGGATTGCTTCGCTAGCTCGCAATTTCGATGCAATCGGAGCGGGAATCGCTCTAGGCGGCGAACTGGCTCGCGCGGCGATGGCGCCAGTTGGCGAGATGCGCGGCGGCGATGCAGAGACTGCCCAGCACCGTCACCGGTGTTTCGAACGGCGTCGCCTCCCAGTGCGTGGCGCCGAGTGTGAGCAGAACCAATCCGCCCGTTCCCGCGATCAGGGGCGCCGCCAGGCGATGGCGGCGATAACCCGCGAACAGGGCGCCTCCGGTCGCCGGAATCGCCAGGCCGAGTGCGATCACGTGAAAATGCTCGGGAATCGGCAGCACGGCCGAAATCACCGGCACCAGCGCGAACAGCAACGGCAAGGCGAGGCAATGCACCAGGCAGGCGATCGTCGCCCCCACCGCGATTCCCTCGATCAGATCGTCCTTGCGCGCCATCGTGCCGCTCAAATGGGCGTTTCCGATCAAAAAAGCAATGATATATTGTATCACATGTGTAACCGTGACGCCGAACCGTGCGAATGTTACGGTGGAGGTATGGCGATGCGGCAATCTGGTTCCTGGGCTTATCGGCATCGCTGGCCGACTCGGCTGTGGCATTGGCTCAATGCGCTGACGATCTTCATCCTGCTGATGAGCGGGCTGATGATCTTCAACGCCCACCCCCATCTTTATTGGGGGAAATATGGCGCCAATTTCGATCCGAGCTGGCTCGGCATCGGCCCGACCCCGCAGGGCGGCGGCGCGCTGCGCATCTATCAGGTCCATGTCCCGACCACCGGTGTGCTCGGTCACTGGAAGGATGCCCACGGCCATGTCCAGACGCGCGCTTTCCCCTATTGGGCGACGATCCCGGGCAGCTACAGCCTCGCGGGCGCGCGACGCTGGCATTTCCTGTTCGCCTGGGTGCTGATCCTCGGCGGCACTGCCTTCCTCATTGCCAGCCTGGTCAACCGCCACTTCGCGCGCGACCTCAGGCCGACCCGCGCGGAATTGAGCCCAGGCCATCTGTGGCAGGACATCAAGGATCATGCCCGCCTGCGCTTTCCGACCGGCGAAGCGGCGGCGCGCTATAACCCGCTCCAGAAGCTGGCTTATATCGGCGTGATCTTCTTCCTGATCCCGATGATGATCCTGACCGGGCTGGCGATGAGCCCAGCCTATGATGCGACCTTCCCGCAATTATTATTCATCTTCGGCGGGCGGCAATCGGCGCGCTCGATCCACTTCCTATGCGCGATGGGGCTGCTCGCCTTCATCCTCGTCCATCTGATCATGGTCGCGCTCGCGGGGCCGATCCGCGAAATCCGCTCGATGATCACCGGCTGGTTCAAGCTGCCGGAGGCGCGGCGATGAGCAAGCTGGTTTCGCGCCGCAAGGCTTTGGCCCTGGGCGGCGGGCTGATGCTCGCCGGCTGCGACAGGATCGCCCCAACCAAGCCCGCACGTGACGCGTTCCTCGGCGCGGAGGACCTGACCTACCGGGTCAACCGGTTGCTGACGCCCCGGGACGCGCTCGCGCCCGAATTCACCGGCGCGGACGTCTCGCCCATCTTCCGTTCGAACGGCACCGGGCATCCCGGCTCACCCGACTATGCGCGGCTGCTAGCGGGCAATTTCGCGGATTGGCGGTTGCACGTCGGCGGCATGGTCGGCCGCCCGCTCGCCATCTCGCTCGACCAGCTAAAGGCCCTGCCCCAGCGCACCCAGATCACGCGCCACGATTGCGTCGAGGGCTGGAGCGCGATCGGGCGCTGGACCGGGCCGGTATTGGGGCCGATCCTCCAGTTCGCCGGCCTGTCGAGCGCGGCGCGCTTCATCGTCTTCCACTGCCATGACGATTTCGGCGGCACGGCTTATTATGAGAGTATCGACCTGGTCGATGCGTTCCATCCGCAGACGATCCTCGCCTGGGCACTCAACGGCCAGCCTTTGCCCGTGCCGAACGGCGCGCCATTACGGCTTCGGGTCGAGCGGCAGCTCGGCTACAAACAGGCGAAATATCTGCACGCGATCGAGGCTGTCGCCAGTCTCGACCAGATCGGCGGCGGCAAGGGAGGCTATTGGGAGGATGTTGCGGATTATGCCTGGTATGCGGGAATTTAAGGCCGCTTTCTTACTCGCCCTGACCGGCACCTCCGCCTGCACGGCCCAGACACTCGCTCCGCTTCCCGTCCATGTCGGTGGGCGCGTGATCGCCAATAAAGACGGAAGCATGAGTTTCGGCTGGCCCGCCACCTATTTCGAGAGCCGTTTCCACGGCACCGCCGTGTCCGTCAGCCTCGAGACGCCCGACGACCGGCTGCGGCTGCTGATCGATGGCACCGTGAAGGCGTTTCTGATTCAGCCCGGCTCGACCAGCCTGACCATCGCCGGCCTCGCGCCCGGCGACCATGTCGTGCGGCTGGAGAAGGTGACGGAGAGCCAGACCGGCGGCAGCCGTTTCATCGGCTTCTATCCGGCAGGCGGCAGCACCCCGCTCCCGCCCCAGGCCCATGCGCGCCAGATCGAATTCATCGGCGACAGCCTGACGGTTGGCTACGGCAATACATCGCCCAGCCGAACCTGCTCGAACCAGGAAATACATGACACGACCGACAGCCAGCAAGGGATTGGTCCGACGCTGGCGCGCGCGGTCGGCGCCGACTATCGCGTCAACGCTTATTCGGGCTTCGGCGTGATACGGAATTACGACGGTACCTCACGCGGGCAGAGCATGGTCCTGCTTTATCCGCGACTGAAGCCCGACGACCCCGCGCATCTGGAAGCAGACACCGGGACGTGGCGGCCGCAGGTGATCGTCATCAATCTTGGCACCAACGATTTTTCGACCGCGCTCCATGCCGACGAGCCCTGGGCGAACAAGGACGCGTTCGTCGCCGACTATCGCGCCAAATATCTCGCCTTCGCGCGCATGCTGATGGCCAAGCAGCCGCAGGCGCATCTTGTCCTGCTGGGTTCGGACCAATTCTACGACCAGGTCCAGCAGATTGCCGCCACGCTCAACCAGGATGCGCGCAACCCGGTGACGACGATGCACTATGGCGGGCTCGAACTGACCGCGTGCAATTATCACTTCTCGGTCAAGGACGACCGCACGCTGGCGGCGAGCCTGCAGGCCTTGCTCGACCAGCATCCGGATTATTGGAACGGGGCTACGAGCCCGCAATAATTGTGCCCAAGGACGGCCGCCACAGGCACGGTGCGTGCCTGCCCCTTCAGCGTGAGGCTCTGGCTCCAGGTCATGGGCTCCGCGCTCTCCTGCTAGAAGGCCAGGTGCAGACCGAGCACGATGACGGTGCTCGCGGCTACGAGATTTGCCGGGACATCGGTCTTGCGGACCGACTTGACGCAATAAAGCGTGAGCAGCGGCAGCGTGACAGCCAGCTGGATCCACCAGTAACGGCTCTTGCCGAAGAGAAGGGCAACCTGTCCCCATCGCCAATCGGAGACGCCCAGCACGATGCTCGAATGCGGCCAGATCTGGAGCGGCTGTGGGTGGATCAACATGTCGAGCGGCAAATGGCTGAGGACAGCGGCGCCCACCGCCAGCATACCCGGGCGGCCAAGGCGGGCGAAGCAGGCGGAAAACAGGATGGCCTCGATCAGGATCGACGCCGCCGAGTGCGACCAGCCGTCGAAGAAGGCCGCGTCGCTCGCCGGTTCGAGACCCGCGCCCGCGAAACCGATCCAGAACAGGTCGGGCAGGAAGGCCGCGGTCAGAACCGACCAGGCGGGAGCCTTGGGCTGGATCGCCCTGATCGCCAATCCGGCGGCCAGATGGGCGGCGAACATCAGCGGTGATCGGCGTTGATCAGGGCGAGGATCGCGACCGGAATCGCGATTAACAGCAATTGGGCTACGCATTCAGCGACGCTCACGATCCGCTCCTTCCGCCGATTGCGGCCCGTCACCGCATATAACTGCTTTTGGGCATCAGGGAATTCGGGGACGCTATACGAATTAGTCGATACGTAACCCGAGAGGGTACCTTCCTGCTCCCAAAAAGTGGGCGCCAATTAGTATAGCGTCTCCGAATAACCAACGTCGCTATTTGGGCCGAAAATTGAAGATAATGATCTTGCCCGCGCGATCGAGCGCCAGGATCCACGTCTGCGCTCCCTTGGCGAAGGCCACGTCATATTCATCGCTGCCCAGTGGGTCGACACGCACGAAGCGAATATTCTCGACGGGGCCAAGCGCCTTCATCATTGCCTGCAGACCGGCGGGCACGGGTCCTTTGAGCGCTTCGGCCACGGTGTGACTGAACATGTCGAAGGCATGTTCGCCCCGGACCAGTCCGTCGATCTCGCGCCTGATATATGCCTCGCCTTGCGGATAGGGCTTAGTCCGTAGAACCAGCAGTCGCTCGGTCGAGACCTTGCTCGGCGCGGTGGCGGTGGCGTGGTTCTGATGCGTGGCCTTGAGTGCGGCGGAATAAGCCGTGGCGAACGCATCGGCGGCGGGAGTGGCAATGTCAGGGCTCACGCCGACGCCCTCCCAACTGGTCTTGGTGACGGGATTTTCCGCACGCCCCGACGGAACGAAGATCGAGAGGCCCGCGCCAAGAGGCCATGAGTCGCCCGGATTGGCGCCGCCGCCGGTTGTTTCGCCAACCAAGGTCGCCAGCTTCAGCACCTGCATGTCATAAGAAAACTCTTCGCCGCCGGAGAAGGTGCCGGGGCCGGTCAGGACGTAGACCGGCTTGCTGCGATAGGTGACCGTTGTCGCGGAGGTCGAGAAGGCTTCGCGGTTATATTCGGTCGTCCCCTCTTTCCTCCAGATGAGGTCGTTAACATGGACGGGGGTGCCGGGCGCAACGAAGTAGCTGACCAGGCGGCTAACGCCCGCCGGATCGCCACCGTGGTTGTCGCGCATGTCAATGATCAAGGCCTTCGTTCCGAGAAGTTTCGGCATAAGCTCGTCCGCAACGGCACCGAGCGCTTCGGGGGGATGGAATCCATCCAGCTTCACATAACCGATATTGCCCTTCAGCCGGTCAGCACGTTCGAAACCAAACATCGTTAGCGGAGGCGGCGGTGCCTTGGCGTCCGCGTCCAGCGAGAACGGAGCGCCATCCACGCTGACACGCATATGCTTATCATGGCTAATGCTCTGCAGATCTTCGGTAAGCCGTTTGGCGAAATCAGCCTTTTGGAAGCCGGCATATCTGCCTCCCTGCAGATTGTCGCGGATCAGCGCTACGGCGGCGGCTGCTTTTTCGGGGAATACATATTTGTCGGCCAGTGCCTTCGCCGCGGCTTCCACTACTTCACCTTGCGCCTTGGCGTCGAATGATGGTGTCGACGGTTCCATCGCGGCAGGCATCTGCGCTGCGGCCGGACAAATTGCGGACGCCGTAAGAAAGCACGTTACGCTTAGGCCGGCGAGCGCGAGATATTTCACTATCCTCATTATCTTCTACTTTCCTGGGGTGGTTCAGTCCGCCCCCTTTGAAATGGGACGGCGCGTTTCACGCGACCGACGTCGCTGTTTTTTGTGCATGCTTCGAGATCAATTGGAGGACTCGGCCGCGGCTTTTATGCGTTCCCCGAAGGACTGATGTTCAAGCGCCGAAATCGCGTCTTGAATCAGCTGGGACAATGGAAATGCCAGTTCCGCATCGAGCTCGCCTGCCGCTCGATTGGTGACCAGCCAGATGCGCTGAAGGCTTGGAATCATGGCCGTCGCCCGGGGTGTCAGGGAAACAACCTGTTGACGCATGTCGGTGCCACGCTGGACCTGGACGAGTCCGACGCGCGCCATTTGGGCCACTGTTTGGCTGGCTGCGGAATGGGTAAGGCCGGCGTGTCTCGCCAAGTCCTTAATGGATGCCGGGCCTATCGCCGTCATCGAGCGCAGGACCGGCGTATATCGCGGACGATAGTCGAGTTGGGCGTCGGCATAAGCCTGTTCCACAGCACCGTCGAGAAGTTCGATCAGGTGGCGCAGCAATGTGCCGAGTGTGCGCTGAGGAGTAGCCATACAGTTTATGTAACAGTACTGTTATATTTTCACAAGCGTCGGTTGACACCCGAACTGAACATCAGTCCTTTCAGCCGATCTGCATCTCGAATGGAACCGCCGGCAGGCTATTATCGCCGATCGAGCAGATCGGGCTGTCCGCCCAGCAATAGCGCACGCGCGTCGCCGACGCGTCCGCCGGCAGCGCGATCCGGTCGCCGACGACATGGCCGGGCACGACGTGACAGCTATCGTCCCTGTCTCCGCACAGTTCGAACGGCCCCGCGTCGCCGCCTTTGGCTTGCAGCTTGCCGTCCAGTCCGGCGAAGCGGACCAGGATGCTCTTGCCATCACGCCTCGCGGCAACCGGGACTGGTCCGGAGGCTGACAATTTCGCGCCATAGGCGATATGGTCCATCGCCCGCGCCATCCGCGCGCCGACCGGCCGCTTGCCACGCGGGTGGAGATTGTCGGGCTCGCCCAGATCGATCGTGACGACCAGAGCGGCGTGCGGATCACCCGCCACCGCCCGGCGCTGCGCCTCACGCAGGCCAGCCCATTCGCTATCGACGGGCGGCGTCGTCTTGGGCCCGAAATTGGGAAGCTGGATCACCAGAACGGGCAAATCCTTGCCGAAATCGGCGCGCCATTGCGCGATCAGCGCGCGCAACTTTGGCGTATAAGCCAGCCGGGTCGGCGCGTCGGTCTCCCCCTGATACCAGGCCGCACCCTTGAGCCCATAGGGTCCTATCGGCGTGACCATGCCGTTCTGGATCGTGCCCACGCCCGCGATGGCATCCCACGGCGCACGCGGCGGCTGGTCCTTGAATTCGGAGACCTGGCGATAGAGCCACGAGCCATCGAGCGGAACGCGGCTGCCGTCGGCGAAAAGGATCGCGCGCGTCTCCGCCGGGCCCAACACCCCGCCATCGGCCCAGGTGTTGAAATCGTTGAGCGTGATCACATTCTCGCCCGCGACGAGCATTCCCGGCGCAAGCGGATAGCGCCGCTGCGGAAAGCCCCAGCCGGTACCGACCGGATGGCCATTGACCCAGGTCTGGTCGAGATCGTCGACCGGTCCCATCAGCAGAGTCGCGCCTTTGGCGGCCTGCTCCGCCGTCAGCGTGACCGTCGTGCGGTACCACATCAGGCCGACGAAATTGTCGAGCGACGGGATATGCCAGGTCGCCCAATGATCGAGCGACGGCACCGGCTTCCAGTTCGGGCCGGGCTTGAAGTTCGCCGCCCAGGGCGTGGCTTCGGCGGGATCCTTCTCGTGATCCTTCCACCAGCCCTCCCATATATCGCCCCATTGCCGGTTGGCGGCGTAGCTGTCCTTGCCGAACAGGGTGACAATCGATGCGGTCTTCTGGTCGCCGCCGGTCGCAAGATAGGCAGCGGGCTTGAGCGAGGCGCTGATCGCGGCGCCGCCCCAGCTATTGTTGATCAGCCCGATCGGCACGTCCTTGCGGCGGCTGCGCAGGTCCTGCGCCATGAAGAAGCAGACCGCCGAGAAGCGGCCGGTGCTGTCGGGGCCTGCAATCTTCCATTGCGCAGGCTCCGGCAGCCGCGCCAATGGTGTCGCGCTCGAATATTGGGGAATTGTCAGCAGGCGGATGCCATTATCGGCGGAGTGCGCGACCGCGTCCTTGCCGTCGAGGCTGCCGATCACCGGGAATTCCATGTTGGACTGGCCCGAGCACAGGAAGACGTCGCCGACCATCATGTCGGAAACAATAATCCCGTCGCTGCCGGCATGGGCGGAGAGCGTGTAGGGGCCACCGGCCTTCAGCGAGGCGAGCTCGGCATGCCAGCGGCCGTCTCCGCCGGCGGTGACGACCGCATGATCGGGGCCGAGCGCGACATCGACCTTCGCCCCCGGTGCGGCCTCGCCCCATATCGCGATCTGACGGTCGCGCTGGACGATGCCGTGATCCGCGAACATCGGATCGAGCAGGCGCGGCGCACCCTGCGCCACCGCCGGCACCAGCGCACAGAACGCAACCGCCGCCATCAAGCTTCTCGCCATTGGCCATCATCCCCTTGTCATCGCGCGCTGATTACGCGTCGCCCGGCACTATAGCCCGCCCGGTTGCGAAGGGAACGCCATCCTTGTTCGGAAATTGCATTGCCCTGCCCGCGCCGATAGAGCCGGGGGCAAGAGGCGGCGGCCAACGTCGCCCGGAGCGGGAGAGGATGATGCACAAGGCTCATGCCCGGCTTGCGGCCTTGTTGCTCGCCATAAGCGGCGCGGGCACGGCCGATGCGGCAATCCTGGCCGCGGGCGACATGCGGCCCGCGACCAGCCTGGACGGGCCCTGGCATTATTCGGTCGATCCCTATCGCGACGGGCAGGCGGGCTTCCATGGCGAGGAGCCGGGACGGGCCAGCCGCCGCTATGCCGACGTCGATGTCGAGGCGGCGATGAAGGCCAATCCGACCGCGCTTTACGAATATGACATGGATCAGTCGCCGGTCGCGACCTTGCCGTCCTCCTGGCTGACCCATGCGACCGAGATGCGCCATTATCAGGGGCTGGTCTGGTACGAACGCAAGTTCGACGCGCAACCCAAACCCGGAATGCGCCAGTTCCTGCGTTTCGGCGCGGTAAATTACCGCGCCACGATCTGGCTCAACGGCAAGCAGGTCGGCAGCCATGAAGGCGGCTTCACCAGCTTCGCGATCGAGGTGACGGGGGCGCTCCGCGCGGGCGAGAACCGCATCGTCGTCGCAGCGGATTCGCAGGCGAGCGAGACGACCGTCCCCCCGTCCGTCACCGACTGGGAGAATTATGGCGGCATCACCCGCAGCGTAAGGCTGATCGAGGTACCTGCCACCTTCGTTGACGACGCCTGGGTGCGGCTCACCGCCGACGGCAGGATCGCGGTCGATGCCAAGCTCGACGGCGCGGGCGCCGCCGGCCAGGCAATCAGCCTGCGCATCCCCGAATTGCGCCTCACGCTTTCGGGCAAGACCGGGCCGGACGGCAGCTGGTCGGGATCGATCGCGGCGCCGCGCGCCCTGCAACGCTGGTCGCCCGAAACGCCCAGGCTTTACGACGTCACGGTGACGGGCGCCGGCGACGCGCTTGCCGACAAGGTCGGCTTCCGCACCATCGCGACCAGGGGCAAGCAGATCCTGCTCAACGGCAAGCCGATCTACCTGCGCGGCATTTCGATGCATGAGGAAGAGATTGGGGCCAATCCCAGCCGCACGATCACGCCCGAAGCCGCGCACCAATTGCTGAGCGTGGTGAAGGACGGGCTGCACGGCAATTTCGTCCGGCTCGCCCATTACCCGCATTCGGAGGTGATGACGCGCGAGGCCGACCGGATCGGCTTGCTCGTCTGGAGCGAGATCCCGATCTACTGGCGCGTCGCCTTCGACAATCCGGAGGTGCTGGACAAGGCCCGCCGCATGCTGACCGAAGAGATCATGCGCGACCGCAACCGCGCCGCGATCATCATCTGGTCGATCGCCAACGAGACGCCGATCAGCGACGCGCGCAACCATTTCCTGTTCACGCTTGCCGACGACGTCCACCGGCTCGATCCGAGCCGCTTGCTCTCGGCTGCGCTGCTCAACGGCCGCGGCACGGTCGACGGCCATGCCGAGATGATCCTCAACGACCCGCTCGTCACCAAGGTCGATGTGGTCGCGATCAACACCTATAATGGCTGGTACACCGACGATAAGCTGGCCGACGTGCCCAGCATTACGTGGCGCGTGCCAGCCGACAAGCCGCTCGTCTTTTCGGAACTGGGGGCGGACGCCAAGGCCGGCTTCCATGATCCGCAGACGATGCGGAAGGAATCCGAGGAGTATCAGGCCGAATATCTCCGGCAAACGCTCAAGATGGCGGACAAGATTCCGACGCTCACCGGCATGAGCCCATGGGTGCTCAAGGATTTCCGCTCGCCCCGTCGCCAGCACCCGGTGTTCGAGCAGGGCTGGAACCGCAAGGGACTGATCTCCGAGACCGGCGCGCACAAGGAAGCGTTCGCTGTGTTGTCTGATTATTACGCAAAGAAGGCCGCGGAAGCGGCGCGGTGAACCTGCTCTACCTGAAGGGGATGATCTGAATGCGGTGTTTTGCGATTGCCGCCGCGGCGGCCTGCGTCTGTGGCCCGGCCCTGGCCGGGCCAGTCGTTCCGCTCGCCCGCATAGTCGGGGGCGCCGTCAGCTTCGGCAAGACCTCGGACGGCCGCACCGCGCACCTCTACACGCTTACCAACAAGCACGGGATGCGCGTGCGCTTCACCGATTATGGCGGCCTCATCACCGAGATCGACACGCCGGATCGCGCGGGCAAGATTGCCGACGTCGTGTTGGGCTTCAAAAGCGCGACCGAATATGAGGCGCGCAACAGCTATGGCTTTGGCTCGCCGATCGGCCGTTTCGCCAACCGCATCGGCAATGCGCGTTTCACGCTCGACGGCAAAACCTACACGTTCAAACCCAATAATGGCCCGCACCTGCTGCACGGCGGCGCGCCCGGCTACAACACGCGCTATTGGAGCGTATCGATACGCCCGCTCGGCATCAACCATGGCGCGGTGCTCACGTTGGTAAGCCCGGACGGGGATCAGGGTTTCCCGGGCAAGCTCACCGTCCGCATGCGCTACACGCTGACCGAGAATGACGAACTTCGGATCGACTATACCGCGACCACCACCAAGCCGACCGTGCTCAACCTGACCAACCACAGCTATTTCAACCTGGCGGGCGAGGGGAATGGGGACATCGGCGGGCATCTGATCCAGATCCGCGCCAACAGCATTGCGGAGACCGATCGCATGGCGCTGCCGACCGGCAATATCATCGAGGTGACCGGTCCCTACGACCTGCGGACTCCGCATGTGATGCGTGACGGGATCGATGCGCTGAAGGCAATGCGGCGCGGCGGCTATGACACGCCCTACATACTCGCCGATGCGCCGCGCAAGACGCCGGTCCTGGCCGTGCGCGTGACCGAGCCGGAATCGGGGCGGATGATGGAAGTCTATACGACCGAGCCGTCGGTTCAGTTCTTCAGCGGCAACCAGCTTCGGGGCGTGGACAAGGGGCCAAGCGACCGCCCTTATGTCCCGTACGGCGGTTTCGCGCTGGAGACGCAGCACCTGCCCGACAGCCCGAACCACCCCGAATGGCCGACCACGGTGCTGCGTCCCGGCCAGACCTTCCGATCGACCACGATCTACAAGTTCGTAACCCCGATCGATCGATTGCATAGCTGAAAGCGCGGCACGAAGCGGCTGGCGCGGCGTTGGGTCTCTTCGAAGGAGAGATCCAATGGCGAGCCAGCCCCTCACCCCCGAAATTCCCGGCGATGCGCCGGTCGATGACCCGATTCCGGAGCCAACCGACCCGATCCCACCCGCACCATCCGACCCGGTGACGACGGGCGCGCCCGCGCCGGCAGCCGATCCGATAGTCGAAGGGCCCTGATTTACCGCTTCTCAACCCTGGCGGGATAGAGCGGCGGCATGATCCCGATGCGCTACGTATTCCGCAGTCGCTGGGCGGCCCTGCTCTGGGCCGGCGGCATCTGTTTGAGCGCAGCGCATTTCGCCAAAAGCGACGAGGCCAAGGTCGCGGTTGACGCAGCCAACAGCGCGGACGGCAATAGCGCGCAAGCAGGCGCGCTGACCGCTGAACTCAACTGAGTCGCAGCTAAAGCTTCGACATCAACTCGCTGAGCAACGGGCGCAGGCGGCGCAGCTCGGCACGATGCGCTTCGGATAATCCGTTCAGCAATTGCTCGCCTTTCCGGGTGAGCCGAACCGTGACCTGGCGCCGATCGGCCTGGGTCATCACACGGGTCACGAGATCCAACTTTTCCATGCGATCGACCAGTTCGGTCGCGCTGTGGGGACGCAGCAGCAGCCGCTCCGCGAGCGCGCCAACGAGCAATTCGCGCCCCTCCCCCGCCCGGATCGCCAGCAGGGCCTGATGCTGTTGTGGCGTCAGCCCTACGCCTCCCGCCGCGTCTGCGCTGAATGCCAGAAAGCGGCGCAGCGCGTAGCGAAAACCGAAAAGCGCGGCGAAATCGATATCGGTAAGCGGATCGGACATGACCCCCTGTCGCATATCCGCTTTTTTATTGCACTACGGCCGTCGCGGACACGAAACGACTACAATTGTAATTGAACGTTCAGGTAGAGCCTGCCATCACCGGCGCAACACCGGCCTGAAGGGTGATGCCGATGCTCCAGACGGATCGATCGCTGCTGCAACGTACCGCGTCCGCCATCGGCTGGTGGACGTCCTCGGACCGCATATCGGGCGAAGCCGCGCCTTTGCCGCACACGCTGGAGACGATCACCGAATCCGCAGTTGCGGGCGGCTATGCCGCAGGCATTGCGCTAGGTTTTTGCCTACCGATCAAATGTCCGGCGACGGCAGGCTTTGGCCACGCCAATCTCGAAACGCGGACGCCGGTCGATGGCAACAGTTTGTTCCGCGTCGGCGCGTGCACGCGCCAGTTCATCGCCGTTGCGATCCTGCTGCTGGCGGAGCGCGGCGAGCTCCGGCTTGACGACGGTCTCGATATCTTCCTGCCGGGCGAGCCCGGCGCCCGCCAGCTCCGGGTGTGCGACCTGCTTCTCGCAGACAACGCGGCTTATGCCTTGCTCGGTCGGATCGTGGAGCAGGTGACGGGCGAAGGCTTCGCCGGCTTCGTCGCGGACGCGTTGCTCGCACCTGCCGGCATGACCGCAAGCCAATTTTCCAGCCCGACCGAGATCATCCCGCATCGCGCCTCAGGCTATCGGCTTGCCAGCGAGCGTGCGCACGATTTCCGCAATGCGGGCGCTGGCCATGGCGCGATCGCGGCCGATGGGCTGTACGCCACCGCGGGTGATCTCCTGCTGTGGAATCGCGCGCTCTATAGCGGGCGGCTGATTTCGCGCAGCTCCCTGGATCATATGATCTACGCCGGTGCCGAAAGCAGTACGGGCGGCCCCGCGCTCGCGCCCTTCCTGGACCGCCATGCGCGCGGTTTCGGGCTGGAGGTGGGTCGGCTGTTCGGACGGCGCGCCTGCTGGCAGCATGGACAGGCGCCAGGCTTCGATGCCTGGCTGTTCCATTTCCCCGACGACCGCGCCGACCTGGTCCTGCTCGCCAATACCGAACAGGGTGCAACGACAGTCCTGGAGCCGATGCTGCGCACGATCCTTCGGGTTTGACGACATCTCCCCTTCAGGGGAGGGAATTAAGCGATGGAGGCAAGCTGCAGGCTTGCACGGCGCTTCGCGCCGTCACCACCCTAACCCCTCCTTTGAAGAGGAGGGCCTTTATGGATCAGACCAGGCGACTTTGCTTCAACGCAGCTTCGATGAAGCTTGCGAACAGTGGATGCGGGTCGAACGGTTTGGACTTCAGTTCGGGGTGGAACTGAACGCCGATAAACCACGGATGGTCGGGCCGCTCGACAATCTCGGGCAACTCGCCGTCGGGCGACATGCCAGAGAAAACCAGCCCGCCCTTTTCCAGCGCGGGCCGATAGTGGACGTTGACTTCGTAGCGGTGGCGATGCCGCTCCGAAATCTCGTTCGCACCGTACACAGCGGCGACATGGCTGTTGCCGGTGAGCTTGGCGTCATAGGCGCCAAGCCGCATCGTGCCGCCAAGATCGCCGCCCTCGGCGCGCTTCTGCAGGCCGTCCGCGCTCATCCATTCGGTGATCATGCCAACAACCGGCTCATCGGTCGCACCGAATTCGGTGGTCGAGGCCTTCTCGATACCGGCGGTGTTACGCGCGCCTTCGATGCAGGCCATCTGCATGCCGAGGCAGATGCCGAAATAGGGAACCTTGCGCTCGCGCGCGAAGGTCACGCTGGCGATCTTGCCCTCGCTGCCGCGTTCGCCGAACCCGCCGGGAACGAGGATCGCGTTCATCGGCTCGAGCTTGGCCGCGATCTCGTCCTTGTCCTGCTCGAACAATTCGGCATCGATCCAGCGCACGTTGACCTTGACCCGGTTGGCGATGCCGCCGTGCACCAGCGCTTCGTGCAGCGATTTGTAGGCGTCGGGCAGGCCGACATATTTGCCGACCACGCCGACCGTAACCTCGCCCTCGGGATTTTCGAGCGCGTCGACGATGTCGTGCCAACGGCGAAGATCGGGAGCGGCGCCCGGCTCCATATGAAAGGCGCGCAGCACCGCCTCGTCGAGCCCGGCCGCGCTATACTGGATCGGCACCGCATAGATGCTGGTCGCGTCCAACGCCGGGATGACCGCGCTCTTGGGCACGTTGCAGAACAAGGCGATCTTGGCGCGCTCATTCTCGGGCAATTCGCGTTCGCAGCGGCAGACCAGCACGTCGGGCTGGATGCCGAGGCTGGTAAGGTCGCGAACCGAATGCTGGGTCGGCTTGGTCTTCAGCTCGCCCGCGGCCGCGATGTAGGGCACGAGCGTCAGATGGACGAAGCAGGTCATGTCCCGGCCGAGATCGTTCCGAAGCTGGCGGATCGCCTCCATGAAGGGAAGGCTCTCGATATCGCCGACCGTGCCGCCAATCTCGCACAGCACGAAATCGAGGTCATCGGTCTCGGCGCGCGCGAATTCCTTGATCGCGTCGGTCACGTGCGGGATCACCTGCACGGTCGCGCCGAGATAATCGCCGCGCCGCTCGCGCTGGATGATCGACTGATAGATCCGGCCAGACGTCACGTTATCCGACTGGCGCGAGGGCACGCCGGTAAAACGTTCGTAATGTCCCAGATCGAGGTCGGTCTCGGCACCGTCGTCGGTGACATAGACCTCGCCATGCTGATACGGGCTCATCGTGCCCGGATCGACATTGAGATAGGGATCGAACTTGCGGATGCGGACCCTGTGGCCACGAGCCTGCAACAGCGCCGCGAGCGACGCCGCCATCAGGCCCTTGCCAAGCGAAGAGACCACGCCGCCGGTTATGAATATGAACCGCGCCATGGGAGGATGGGCTTAGCGGTCCGAATCCGCATCGTGCAAGGGGCCTTTCCAACCCCCCACAGATTTATTTTCAGTGTGCGAGGGGAACGCTGCTGTTGCTGGCCGGCGCGGCAGGTGCCGTCGGAGCCGGAGCCGCCGGCACGGACGCGGGCGTGGATGCCGGTGCCGAGTGCGCCAGGCTGGTGTCGACCTTGGTCGAGCTGTTCCGCATCGTCGCGAGCGCGGCGAGCGCGATCGACAGGCAGACGAAGACTGTCGCCAGGATCGAGGTGGTGCGCGTCAGGAAATCGGCCGCGCCGCGCGCGCTCATCAGCCCGGTCGGGCTGCCACTGGAGGTCAGGCCGCCGCCCTCCGACCGCTGCATCAGGATGAATGCAACCAGCGCGATCGTGACGAGCAGGTGGACGACGAGAAGGAAGGTAAGCATGGGGTCGGGCCGTTAGCGGAAAGGGCCGCCGAGAGCAACAAGCGGTGGACGCCTTGAGAAAGAGCCGCACCGGCCCGCACCTCCCATAGAATAACCTGTTGGGAGGCCGGGTAGGGGTGCGGGCCGGTGCGGCAAGGTTCGGCGGATGCCGAACCGCATCTCAATAAGGCGGCGCAGGGATTTCCTCGCGGGCATGGGCCAGCGCGTCGGACCAGCGTTGCGACAGGTCATGAAAATAAGGATCGCTGTCGTCGATCCGGATCAGGGTTTCGGCGCGTGCCTCGCCGGACCGCGCGATCATCAGGTCGAGCGGCAGCCCGACAGCGAGGTTGGAACGCATGGTCGAATCGAACGAGATAAGTGCGACCTTCACCGCTTCCTTGAGATCGGTATCGTGGCGCAGTGCGCGATCGAGGATCGGCTTGCCATATTTGTTCTCGCCGATCTGCAGATAGGGTGTGTCCGGACCGCATTCGATCGCGTTGCCCGCCGAATAGACTAGGAATAGTCGGGTCCGCTCGCCGCCGACCGAACCGCCGACCAGAAAGGTCGCATCGAAATTGACATCCTCCGCCTGCAGCCCCGACATGGCGTCGCGCGAGGCGCGTAGCGCCCGGCCGGCGGCGAGCGCGGCGGCGAAGATATTGGGCACGGTGTCGAGCGTCTCCCTCTCCTCCGTTTCGGGATTGAGGATACCTTGCGAGAGACGCTGGATCGCGGCCTGGGTGGTCGAAAGGCTGCCAGCGGACGCGATCGCGATCAGGCGCTTTCCGTCATTACCGTGGACGCGCAGCTTGCGGTACATCGAGATATTGTCGACCCCCGCATTGGTGCGCGTGTCGGCCAGCATCGCCAGGCCCTGCTGCACCAATATCCCCACGCAATAAGTCACGCATCCTCGCTCAGGCTTGCGACTGGCGCATCGCCGCGGCCGCATCGACGCTCACGGTGAGGCTCTCCGCCCCGCCGCCGCGCCGAGCCCCTCGTATCGGGGCGGCATCCAGATAGTCCAGTCCGATCGCGACGCGCAGATAATGATCTGTGGGTGAAATGCCGTTGGTCGGATCGAAACCGATCCAGCCGATATCCGGTACATAGGCCTCGGCCCAGGCATGCGCCGCCTCCTGCGCCTCGTCGCGCGCGAGATGCCCCGAGACGTAACGTGCGGGAATGCCGAGCTCGCGCGCGGCCGTGACGAAGATATGGGCGAAGTCCTGGCACACGCCATAGCCCGCGGCGAATGCGTCGCCAGCGCTCGTCGCCGTGCCGGTCATGCCTATTTCGAACCGCATTCCGCTGTAGATCGCCGAACACAGCCCATGCACCGCCGAGAGCGGCGCTTCGCCACGAAAGCGATCGGCCAACGCCGCCAGCCCGGGTTCGCACCGCGTGAGCTCGGTCGTGCGGAGATAAGCGGCGGGTGGCAATGTTTCTTCGGCGTTGATCAGGCCCGCCGTGTCGGTGACGTCCGCAAGCCCCGTCACGATCAACGTCATCTCGTTCACCGGGCCGTCAGCATAGAACATGGTGACGCGATTGCCGAAGGCATCGCGGCTGTCGCGGAAGCTGCCGTCGATATCGGCGTCGACGCGCCAGTCGATCAGATGCTGCCCGGCATGTTCGGTCGGCGTGACGCGCAAAGCCTGCACCAGGCTCGAGGCCGGCGCGTCATATCGATAAGTCGTGCGGTGATCGATTCGGATGCGCATCAGAAGAGATATTGTTCAGCGATCAGCACCCCTAGGCGGTTATTCTCCACCATGAAATCCTGGACGACCTCGTGCAGCCCTTTCGCGAAAAGCGATTCGATCCTGGCATTGGCGAAACGCCCGGCAATCGCGACTGCCTGGCGATGCGCGGGGCCGCGCCGCCCGGTGAGGCTGGCTAGCTGATCGAGATAGGAAACCGCATCCTGTGCGCAGGCGGCGAGCGACCGCGGCATGCGGCGGTTGAGGATGAGCAGGTCTGCGACCAGCCATGGCTTCACGCTGTCGCGATAGACGTGGCGATAGGCGGTGAGCGCCGACACGGTGCGCAGGATCGTGGTCCACTGGAAATAATCGAGGCTTCCCCCGACCGGCTCATCGCGCGGCAGCAGCAAATGATATTTGACGTCGAGCAATCGCGCCGTGTTATCTGCCCGCTCGATCGCCGCGCCGAGACGGACGAACCAATACGCGTCATCGCGCAGCATCGTGCGATGGGTCGCGCCGTCGAAAGCGAGCGCGGTCGATTTGACCGTATCCAACAGCTTGTTGAGCGTGAGCCGGCTGTCGAAGCGCGTGCCGAAATGCTGCATCTCCAGCCAGGCCGAATTGATCGCCTCCCACACTTCGACCGTAAGCGCGGTCCGCACCGCGCGGGCATTGTTGCGCGCGCGCTCGACGCAACCGCGCATCGACGACGGGTTGGCCGGGCCTAGCGAGAGGAATTGAAGCGCGAGCTGCTCGGCAATCTCGGGATGCTCCCCGGCATATTTGTCCGCCACGCCCGCTGCCGATAAGGCGCCGCTCCACGCCGCGACATCGCCGCCATAGGAGGATGGCAGGGCCGCCAGCCGCATTGTGGCATCGATCAACCGCGACACGAAATCGGCCCGCTCGACATAGCGGCCTGTCCAGAACAGCGCGCTGGCGGTGCGCGACAGCATCAGGCGCGCGCCTCAATCATCGAGCACCCATGTGTCCTTGGTGCCGCCGCCCTGGCTGGAATTGACAACCAGCGAGCCCGGCTTGAGCGCGACGCGTGTGAGCCCGCCCGGGACGATGCGCGTGCCCTTCGCGCCGGTCAGCACGAACGGACGCAGATCGACATGGCGCGGGACGATCCCGCTATCGGCGAGCGTCGGACAGGTCGAGAGTGCCAGCGTCGGCTGTGCGATGAACTTCTCCGGCGTCGCCTTGAGCTTGGTGCGGAAATCGTCCCGCTCGGCGGTGCTGGCATGCGGGCCGACCAGCATGCCATAGCCGCCTGATCCGTCGACCTCCTTCACCACCAGCTCAGCGACATGGTCGAGCACGTATGACAATGCCTCGGGTTCGCGGCAGCGCCATGTCGGCACATTCTCGATCAACGGTTCTTCGCCAGAATAGAAGCGCACGATCTCGGGCATGTAGGAATAGATCGCCTTGTCGTCGGCGATGCCGGTGCCGATCGCATTGGCGATCGTGAGGTTGCCCGCCGCCTGTGCCGCGACGATGCCGGGCACGCCGAGCATCGAATCCGGCCGGAAGACAAGCGGATCGAGGAAAGCATCATCGACGCGGCGATAGAGCACATCGACGCGGCGCGGCCCCTCGGTCGTGCGCATGTAAAGCACGTCGTCGGAGACAGAGAGGTCGATACCCTCGACCAGCTCGACGCCGAGCTTGTCCGCGATGAAGCTATGCTCGTAATAAGCCGAATTGTGGAAGCCGGGTGTCAGCACCGCCACCGTCGGCGCGTCCTTGCAGCGCGGCGGTGCAACCGAGCGCAAGGTCGCGAGCAATTCCTCCGGATAATCGTCGACCGGCGCCACGCGATGGCGGTCGAACAACTCCGGCAATAGCCGCAGCATTACTTCGCGATTCTCCAGCATGTAGGAGACGCCGGAGGGCGTGCGGGCGTTGTCTTCCAGCACGTAGAATTGATCCGCCCCGGTACGCACGATGTCGATGCCGGAAATGTGCGTATAAACGCCATGCGCTGGCTGGATCCCGACCGCGGGCAGGCAGAATTGCGGATTCCGGAGGATCAATTCCTCCGGCATGATCCCGGCGCGCAAAATCTCCCGCGGGCCATAGATGTCGCGCAGAAAGGCATTGAGCGCCTGCACGCGCTGGATCAGGCCCGCCTCCAGCCGCCGCCATTCCCGGCGCGACAGGATGCGCGGCACGATGTCGAACGGGATCAGCCTCTCATCGGCTTCCGCATCGCCATAGACCGCAAAGGTGATGCCGATCCTGCGGAAGAAAAGCTCGGCCTGAGCGCGGCGCGTCTGGAGATAATCGTCGGGGGTTTCGGCGAGCCATTGTGCAACGCGGGCATAGGGATCGCGCGTTGCGCTCCCATCACCATTCATCTCGTCGAACGCGGAAAGCCCCAATCCAGTCCCCCTGATTCGAAAGCGAGTTTGTGCGATGCAACAAAGAAGCGCAAGCGCGTAAGTTGCGCGCCACGCAACCGTCTAATTGGCGGTCTTCTCCAGTAGATCATGCCGCCGTAGTGCGTGGCGAAGCTGATCGTAGGTCAGCTTGAGTGCGAGCGCGGTCGCGCGCTGATTGAAGCGGCAGCGCGCAAGCGCGGCTTCCAGCAATTGCCGCTCATAGGAATGGCAGGCGGCGCGCAGGTCGTCACAATCGACTTCCGGCGGTGCCGCAACCGGTTGCGGCGCTTCAGACGCTGCAGCGCCTGCGCGCTCCTCGGCCCGCTTCAGTGGTGCCATCCGCCAAGGGGAAGAGAACGGATCGAACTGGATCGCATCGACCGGCTTGTCGGTCTCGTCCCAGCGATAGACCGCGCGCTCGACCACATTGCGCAATTCGCGGACGTTGCCGGGCCAGTCATAGGTTTCCAGCTGCTCGGTCGCCTGGCGGCCAAAACCGGTCCAGCGCGGCCAGCCGAGTTCGGCTGCCATGCGCCGCGCGAAATGATCCGCCAATACCGGGATATCGCCTTCGCGCGCGCGCAACGGCGGCAGCGTGATCACCTCGAAACACAGCCGGTCGAGCAAATCGGCGCGGAAGCGGCCCTTGTCGACCAAAGCCGGCAGATGCTCGTTGGTGGCAGCAACGATGCGCACGTCGACACGGATCGCGCGCGACGAGCCGATCCGGTTGACCTCGCCATATTCGACCGCGCGCAGCAGCCTCTCCTGTGCACCCTGGCTGAGCGTCGCGAGCTCGTCGAGAAACAGGGTGCCGCCATCGGCCTCCTCGAACCGGCCTGGGCGCGCCTTGGTGGCACCGGTGAAGGCGCCGGCTTCGTGACCAAACAATTCGGCCTCGATCAGCGTCTCCGGCAAGGCGGCGCAATTCATCGTGATGAGCGGACCCGCCCAGCGTGGGCTCAGCCGGTGCAGACGCTCGGCCACCAATTCCTTGCCAGTACCGCGTTCGCCGATGACGAGCACGGGACGGTTGAGCGCCGCGGCCCGGCTCGCGCGCTCCACCGCGTCGAGAAACGGCCCCGATTGGCCGATGAAATGTGCTTCGCGATCCATGCCAAGAGGTTGGCGGATTTTCCCATTTATTGGCAAGTCTTAATTGGCGAATTTTGCCACTTCCGCGAAGTTTTTCGCGGTTTTCCGGCCTTTCTGAAAATTGGCACACGCCGTGCAGAGCAGGAAGCAACGTCGGAGAGGTCCGGCGCAGAAAGATGAAAAAGGTTCACGGACATGATTTTCGGTTTCGACAAGAGCGATATGCAGCGGATGATGGTCTCGGCTCTGGGCGCGCTGGCGCTGTCCGCGACCTGCATCGGCGCAGCCGTCGGTCCGGCCAGGGCCGCGAACCCGGCTCATACCCCCTCGCAAATTCACCAACTCGCCGCGAAGTAAGCCACGCGGCGACATCCGGGGCGGGTGGTCCCTTAGCCCGCCCCGGAGTACAACATGGCCAGAGTGACGGCCGGAACGCGTAAACACAGGAGCTAGACTGAAATGGGAATTTTCTCCCGCACCCGTGACATCATTGCCGCCAACATGACCGATCTTCTCGATCGGGCTGAGGATCCGGCAAAGATGATCCGCATGATCATCCTCGAAATGGAGGAGACTTTGGTCGAGGTTCGCGCGTCGGCAGCCCGGCACATCGCCGATCAGAAGGAGATGCGGCGCCAGATCGGCAAGCTCAACCAGGTGCAGGATGGCTGGATCGAAAAGGCCGAACTCGCTTTGTCGCGCGGCCGCGAGGATCTTGCCAAGGCGGCGCTTACCGAAAAGCAGAAGGCAGCTGATCTCGCCGAGCAGCTCCACGAGGAGATTTCGGCGATCGATGAGGCGCTGGCAAGCTGTGAGGCCGACATCACCAAGCTTCAGAACAAGCTGCGCGAGGCGCGTGCCCGCCAGAACTCGGTCTCGACCCGGCTCGAATCCGCGCACAACCGCACCCGTCTGCGCGAAATGTATGCCGGCCAGAAGGTCGAAGACGCCTTCTCGCGCTTCGAACTGCTCGAACGCCGCGTCGACTATGCCGAGGGCCGCGCCGATGCCGCCGGTCTGGGCGTACAGAAGAGCCTGGAAGAAGAAATTTCGGAGCTGCGCTCGGCCGACAAGGTCGACGCCGAACTGGCCGCGCTCAAGGCGCGCGTCGGCGGCGCCAGCCCCGCTGCCCCCAGCCAGGAGGCTGAATAATGAACGATGCGCTGATACCGATCAGCATCTGCAGCATCCTGTTCATTGGGTTGCCGTGGCTGATCTTCCACTACGTCACCCAGTGGAAAAAGGGAGCTTCGATCTCGGTCGAGGACGAAAACCTCCTCGATGAACTCCACTCTCTCGCGCGCAGGCTCGAGGACCGGATGAACACGATCGAACGGATCGTCGCCGCCGACAGCCCGAGCTTCCGCCCGAGCCTGCGCGACGATCGCGATGAGGATTTGGAACTGGCCCGCTCGCAGACGCGGGAACCGCTGACCACCCGCACGCGCCGCCGCGATCACTGAACGCGCGACGGCAAGAATACAGGGAAGGAACAAGACGATGACTCCGCGCCGCACCCACTTCTATCTCGACAAGCAGAATGGAAAATTCCTGGGCGTGTGCGCCGGGATCGCCGATTATACCGGCATCGACGTTCTGCTCGTCCGCGTGGGCTTCATGCTGGTGAATTTCGCCACTGGCTTCTTCGGCGGCTTCGGCCTGCTCGCTTACTTCATGGTCGCATGGTTTGCAGACAAGAAGCCGCGCGAACTGGATTATGAGGACCGCGAGGATCGCAAGTTCTGGCAGAAGGTCCGCGCCCGCCCCGGCAATTCGATCCGCGATGTGCGATCCTCCTTCCGCGACATCGACCGCCGCCTTGCCGACGTCGAGACGCACATCACCAGCCAGAACCGCCGCTTGGCGGACGAGATCGAGGCGCTGCGCTGAACCGCGCCGCACCGGGGAGATAGAAGATGCACAATTGGGGAATCCTCATTCCGATCGTCGCGATCCTGGCCTGGGTGGCCAACAACTGGATCCGCGCGCGTCACGGTTATCCGCTCGAAGGACGCCGGGGCCGCCGCGACCATCGCGTTGACCTGGACGAGGAACGCAAGATCCAGCTCCTGTCGAGCGAGAATGAGAAGCTGACCAACCAGGTATTGCGGCTCGAGGAGCGGATCGCCGTGCTCGAACGGATCGCCACCGACCCCGCCACCCGCGTCGCCCGCGAAATCGAACAATTGCGCTGAGCCGCGAAGGAAGGACCCCGAACGATGAACCCGATTCTTCCCTATGTGCCGGTATTCGCCATACTCGGCCTTTCGTGCGGGATCCTCGGCCTGATCGGCTGGATCTTCACGACCTGGTACCGGGTCAAGAATGGCTATCCGCTCGAGAACAGCTGGGGCAAGCCGCTCTATCCGCAGAGCACCAACGAGACGACCGAGCGGGTGAAGCTGCTGTCATCGGAGAACGCGCAGCTTCGCGCCGAACTCGGCGCGGTCAAGGATCGGCTCGCCACCGTCGAACGGATCGTCACCGACCGCAGCTTTTCGCTCGAGCACGAGATCGAGCAGCTGCGCGGCCCGGCCAACTGAGGAAGAAGGACCATGGAAATCAGCCCGCTTCTCATCCCGATCTTCGGCATCAGCTGCGGCATGATCGCGATCATCGGCGGCGTGTTCATCAAGCCCTGGCTCGCGCTCAAGCAGCGCAAGATGGAGCTGGAGGCCCAGATGGTCGCCGAAAAGGCCGCGCAATATGCAGCGCACACCGACCGGCTCGAGCAGCGCGTGGCGGTGCTGGAGCGCATTCTGACCGATCGTTCGACCCAGCTGGGTGAAGAGATCGAACGCTTGCGCGACCAGCCGATCAACTGACGGAGGCCGAAATGAGCAGTAGCGACAGTTTCACCCTCCTCCTGTTTTTCGGAATCGTCGTCGGCCTGCCAGTACTGGCATGGTTCGGAAACAGCATATTCCAGCGCTGGTTGCGCCACATTGAAACACTGCATGGGGCATCGGCCGACCAGAGTCCCGAACGCGCCGCTCAGCTCGCAGCGAAGGTCGAACGGCTGGAGCAACGGCTGGGGGTGATCGAACGGATATTGACCGACCGCTCGACCCATCTGAGCGAAGAGATCGAACGGCTGCGCGACGCGCCGGTTAATTGAACAGCCAACAGGTTCCGCAGGAGGAATTTGATGAACGGTCCAGAGATGGTTGTGCTGATCGTGCTGATTACCGCGATCGCCAGTGTCATCCGCGCCCGATACGGGATCGTCCGTACCGGCCGCGGCAGGGAAGAAGTCTATGTCGGTCGTCAGGAAAATGACGCCGAGAAGCAGATGCTGCGCGGCGAAGTCCGCGAGCTGAAAGACCGGATCGCCGTGCTCGAACGGATCGTGACGGATGGCGACCGCAATCGTGGCCTCGCGCTCGAACGCGAGATCGAGGCTCTGCGCGACAAGGAGGTGCGGCAATGACCGACCCGATCATGTGGACCGCAATCAGCGGCGCAAGTCTGGCTGGTATCGTGGTGGTGACTATTGCGACGCTCAAAGGCTGGCGCGACTGGATCGGTTTGCAGCGCCTTTCGCTGGAAGGGCGCGGCACTGGCACCGAGCCGTCGAGCGGCGTCCCCAGCTCGGCCGCGAGGATCGAGCTGGCCGATCTCAGGGAACGCGTGCGCAAGCTGGAAGCGATCGCCGCCGGGGTCGACCTCTGATCCAATTCCAGCTAAGTATATGTAATTATCTACCTTTACAGATCGACCCGCGATGAACGAACAGTTGTTTTGAGTTCACGCAACCGCCGCTGCCGGGTTTCGTTCTGTTGCCGTTATCAAGGGCAACCTGAAAGGAACCAACCATGCGCAAATTCATGCTGAGCCTGGCCATCGCCGCGATGGCCGTGCCCGCCACCGCCCCTGCCCTCGCCGATCCGGGCAAGCATGGGGACCATGGCGATCGTGGAGATCGTGGCGACCGCGGCGGTCACTGGGATCGGCACGACAATGGCCGCCACAATGGCTGGCGCAGCGACCATGGCGATGAATGGCAGAATAGCCGTCACTATGACTGGAACCGGCCCGATCCGCGTTATGGCGGCTATGATGCGTCGCGTTATTATCGCCAGGGCAATTATGGCGAGCGCCGCCTGACGCGCTACGACCGCGTCTATCGCGGTTCGGACGGGCGCTATTATTGTCGCCGCAGCGACGGCACCACCGGCCTCATCGTCGGCGGCGTGCTGGGCGGCCTGCTCGGCAACGCCGTGTCGAGCGGCCATTCGAGCACGCTTGCCACCATTCTCGGAGCGGGCGGCGGTGCGCTGCTCGGCAGGTCAATCGACCGCGGCAACGTCCGCTGCCGCTAAAGGCCAACGGCTGAATGGATTGCTTCGCTGCGCTCGCAATGACGGAGTTACGCGAGGGCGCGTCATTGCGAGCCGCTAAGCGGCGAAGCGATCCAGATCCGAACTATCCGCCCGCCACCTGTTTCAGACGCGCGCCTTCGATATGCCAGCGCCGCTGTGCGGCGGTTGAACCCGGCACATCGTTCACCCGGCGCAGCGTGTAGCGCCCGATGAAATGCTGCTTTGCCCCCGAGCGAAGCAGAGCATCGACCCGCACCGGAACCTCGATGTAGATGCTTCCGGCCGCTCCCTCGGGGGTGCCCGCTCGTAGGAATGTCACCTTCACGGTGCGGGTCGCAGCATAACCCCGGCGGAAGCGGGCGTAGCTCTGCGTACCGTGCCAAAGGGCGTAAGCCGCGCGATAATCGTGCCGGGAGACCGCTGCATAATAGTCCCGCACCACCTGCATCGCGGCCGCAACCGAAGTTTGACTTGCCGGGGTCGGCGGAACCGTATCCGCCGCCAGGACCAATGCGATAATCAGCATGCGATCAATGCCAGATGGTCAGCCTCAATATGGCGACAATCAACACGATCAGGTTGAGGTTCCGTCCGGCGCTGCCGCGCGAGATCAAGCCGAAGATCAGGCCCACGATCGGTACTGGCAGAAGGAACCAGTTGACCCACCACAAGTGCGGCAGAAGCGTGAGCAGCAGCGGGACGATCGCCACCAGGCCGATCAGGAGCGAAATCAGATTGAACATGCGGCCACCTCCGGCGCGCGCTTATGCGCGAAACGAAACTGTATTGCTAGTGCAATACAGCATGATATCCTGGTCCCAAAGGAGCCCTGATATGCGCATCCGCCTGATCCTCTGCACCTTGCCTCTCGCCGGCCTGGCGGCCTGTCACGCCAATGTCGATGTCAGCGACATCGGCAACAGCCAGGACGGCGATAACGTCCATATCGCGATGCAGGACAAGAAGGACGGTGGCAGCGCGGTCTCGGTCAACGTGCCGGGCTTCAACGCCAACGTATCCCTGCCTAACATCAACCTGGCCGGTCATATGGATCTGGACGGTATCAAGCTTGCGCCGAACACGCATGTGAGCGGACTCAATGTCGATGCGCTGAACGGTGGGAACGACGACAACGACCAGGGTGTCGTCCGCATGAACTTCACCAACAGCGATGGTCCGGCGGCGGTGATCGACCATTATGCCCGTTCGGCCGCCGATGCGGGCTATGGCGACATCGTCCGCACCGGCACCTCGTTCAGCGCCAAAAAGGATGATAAGACCTTCGCAGTCGCGATCGCGCCCGACGGCAATGGCAGCAAGGGCACGATCACCATCACAGGCAAGGACGACAATTGATGGCAATCGAGCTGTATCTGCTGGGTGCGACCCTGATCCTCGCGCTGGTGCAGATCCTGCTCACCGCGCAGATCCGCACCCGCCAATATGGCCTCAAATGGAATGCCGGCGCGCGCGACGAGACGATGCCGCCGCTCGACCCGCTGCCCGCCCGGCTGCAGCGCGCGCAGGACAATCTGTTCGAGACCCTGCCGCTCTTCATAGGCGCCCTCCTCGCCGCGGCTTATGCCGGGCGGCTGGGGCTGCTCACCAATATCGGCGCGCATCTCTATTTCTTCGGGCGGCTTATCTATCTGCCGCTCTATGCCTGGGGCATTCCCTACGTGCGCAGCCTGGTCTGGGCGGTGGCGACCGGCGGCCTGGTTCTGGTGATCGTGGGCTTGATGCTGGGCTAGGCTTGATCAGCTTCGCTGAAGCGGCACCGCCCACGCCTCCACCCGACCTCCCAACCAGGCTATTCTATGGGAGGTCGGGTGGGAGCGTGGGCCTGTGCCGCACGGGTCAGGTTCGCTGAATCCCACCATAGGCTGGCCGCAGGCGGCCACAGCCGCTACAGCGCGCGCATGCCTCCCCTTCTCTATGTCATGCTCGGCGGCGCGGTCGGCTCGGGCTTCCGCTATCAGATCAGCGCGATCGCCTTGCGCAACCTTGGCCCCGGCTTCCCTTGGGGCACGTGGATCATCAACCTGCTCGGCGGATTGCTGATGGGTATCCTCGCGGGCGTGCTCTCCAAGCAATTCACGCCCGACCAGAGCGAACCGCTGCGCCTGCTGATGGGAGTGGGCGTGCTGGGCGGCTTCACCACTTTCTCCGCCTTCAGCCTGGAAGCCGCCAATATGTTGCTGCGCGGACAGGTGCTGCTGGCGACGACCTATGCGGTTTCCTCGGTCGCGGGATCGGTCATGTTCGTGTTCGCCGGCCTGCTCCTGACGCGGGCGCTGGCATGACCAACGTCACGCAGGACGCGCGCACCTTCATCGTCGCGGACGACGATCACGGTATCCGGCTCGACCGCTGGTTCAAGCGGCACATGCCCGACGCCAGCTTCAACATCGTCTCGCGCTGGGCGCGGACCGGTCAGTTGCGGCTGGACGGCAAGCGCGTCGCGCCCGGCGACCATATCGCGGCGGGTCAGACGATCCGGGTACCCCCGCTCGAGGCTGCTCCGGCGGACAAGCCCAAGGCAAAGCCGAAACGCGAACGCGTCGCGCTTAGCCCGGAGGACCAGGATTATGTCCAGTCGATGGTCCTGCACAAGGACCGCGCCGCGATCGTGATCGACAAGCCGCCCGGGCTTGCCACGCAGGGTGGAACCAAGACCGAACGCCATCTCGACGGCCTGCTCGACGGATTGCAGTTCGAGGCCGAAGGGCGCCCCAAGCTCGTCCATCGCCTCGACAAGGACACGTCCGGCGTGCTGCTGCTCGCGCGCTCGTCGGGGTCGGCCGCGCATTTCGCCAAGGCTTTCTCCAGCCGCACCGCGCGCAAGCTCTATTGGGCGCTGATCGTCGGCGTGCCGTCGATCGAGGACGGCATGATCGAGCTGCCGATCGCCAAACAGCCCGGCACCGGCGGCGAGAAGATGCATGTCGACGAGAAAGAAGGATCGCCCGCGCGCACCCGCTATCGCGTGATCGAGCGCGCCGGCAATACCGCCGCCTGGGTTCAGCTCGAGCCTTATACCGGCCGCACGCACCAGCTGCGCGTGCACATGGCCGCGATCGGCCATCCGATCGTCGGCGACGGCAAATATGGCGGACAGGACGCCTTCCTGACGGGCGGGATCAGCCGCAAGATGCATCTCCATGCGCGCCGGCTGCGGGTCGACCATCCCGACGGCAGCAAGCTCGACGTCACCGCCGAGCCGCCGCGGCACATGATGGAGAGTATCCAGCATCTCGGCTTCGACTTCGCCAGGGGCGACATGCTGCCGTTCGATGAGCCCAAATATAGCGAGACGCCCGAGGGCAAGAAGAAGGCGGTCAGCGCCGCCGCCAAGGCCCGCCGCAAAGACCGCAAGGGGGAGCGCCGTTCGCGCGGACGCGGCTGATGCATCCCAGTTCCAAATTCGCCTGGGGCGACGCGGCGGAGATGCGCGCCTTCGTCGACCGGGTTTCCTTCGCCCAGATCGTGATCGTCGCCGAGGGCAAGGCACTGAGTGCGCAGGCGCCGCTGGTGATCGCGCCTGACGGATCGGTACGCTTCCATCTCTCGCGGACCAATCGGCTTACGTCCCTGCTCGACGGCGCCGCGGTGCTGGCGAGCGTGATCGGCTCGCATTTCTATGTCAGCCCGGATTGGTACGGGACGAAGGATCAGGTTCCGACGTGGAACTATCGGCTGGTGGAGATAGAAGGCGTCGCGCGGCGGCTGGACGAAGCGGAGCTGCGCGAGCTGCTCGACCATTTGAGTGCGATGCAGGAGGCGCAGCTGGCTCCGAAGGCCGCCTGGACCAGCGCCAAGATGGACCAGAACAAGTTCGACCTGCTGGTTCGCGCGATTGCGGGTTTCGCGATTGAAAGCCCGACGTTCAGCGGCGCGCTCAAGATGGGCCAGAACAAGAGCGGAGAGGAGCGCCGCGGTGTGATCGCCGCCCTGCACGCCCTCGGCCGTCACGCGGAAGCCGACGAGATGGAATCTCTGCTATGAACCGCCTCGCCATTTTCGATTGCGATGGGACTTTGGTGGATTCGCAGGCCACGATCTGCCTGGCGATGGAGCGCGGCTTTGCGGCGTGCGGTCTCGCCGGGCCGGGCGATGCGGCGACGCGCGGTATCATCGGCCTATCGTTGGTGGAGGCTATGTCCGCCCTGCACCCCACAGGCACTGCCGCGCAGCATGACGTCCTCGTCGAGGAGTATAAGAAGGCCTTCTTCGACCTGCGCGCCGCGGGCCTCGCCGAAGAGCCGCTTTATGACGGCATAGCCGAGGCGATCGCCGATCTCGATGCGCGCGGCTGGCTGCTTGGCGTGGCGACGGGCAAGTCGGATCGCGGCTTGAAGCATATCCTCGACCATCACGGCCTGCATCCTCACTTCGTGACGCTGCAGACCGCCGACCGCCACCCATCCAAGCCGCATCCCTCCATGCTCGAACTGGCGATGGCGGAGGCAGGCGCGTCGCCCAAAACCACTGCGATGATCGGCGATACGAGCTTCGACATGATCATGGCCAAGGCCGCAGGCTGCGCCGCGGTCGGCGTCGCCTGGGGCTATCACAATGCCGACGAGCTTCGTGATGGCGGCGCCGACGTTGTTGCCGAAAACCCGTCCGATCTGGTCGCGATACTGGAGGCGCTGCCGTGAAGCGCTTCTACAAGGATGTGGCAGTCGCGGATCGTGGCGCCATCCTGCTCGACGGCAAACCCGTCAGGACCCCCGCTCGCGCCGAACTGATCCTTCCGACTGCGGCGCTGGCAGAGGCTGTCGCCGCCGAATGGCGTGCGCAGGACGGCGAGATCGATCCACGATCGATGCGGCTGACGGGGCTCAGCAACGCCGCGATCGACCGGATCGCACCCGACCTCGCCGCCTTCGCCCGCCCGCTCGCGGCCTATGCCGAGAGCGATCTGCTGTGTTATCGCGCCGACGCTCCGGCCGAGCTGGTCGCGCGGCAGGCTGAGGCGTGGAATCCGTTGCTCGACTGGGCCGGCCGGCGCTTCGACGTGCATTTCACGGTCACCAGCGGCATCGTCCACGCGTCCCAACCTGAAGCCACGATCGCGCGGCTGGGCCAGGCGCTGGCGGCTTACGATGCCTTCCATCTCGCCGCGCTGGCGCCGATCGTGACGATCGGGGGTTCGCTGGTGACGGCGCTCGCGCTGGCGGAGGAGGAGATCGATCCCGATTCCGCGTTCGACCTCACCCATCTCGACGAACTGTGGCAGGCGCTGCGCTGGGGCGAGGACCGGCTGGCGCTGGAGGCTCGCGCATCGCGCAAGCGCGACTTCATGGCGGCGGCGCAACTGTTGGCGCTTTTGTGACCTCCCGGGTGATGGTCTTTTCGATCGCGGCCCGGTAACAGCCCCCCGATATGGAAGTTTCCGATCTCCGCGTGGCCCTCTTCTCGGGCAATTATAATTATGTGCGCGACGGCGCGAACCAGGCGCTCAACCGGCTGAGCGGATACCTGCTCAAGAACGGTGCCAAGGTCCGCATCTACAGCCCCAAGAGCAAGACGCCGGCCTTCCCGTCGACCGGCAAACTGGTGGGCGTGCCGGCCATCCCCTTCCCGGGGCGCGGCGAGTATCGCCTTCCGCTCGGCATCCCGCCGCGGGTGCAGCGCGATCTCAAGGAGTTCGGCGCCAACATCTTCCACATCTCGTCGCCTGAATTCATGGCGCACCGGGCGGTCACGCTCGCGCGCAAGTGGGACATTCCGGTCGTCGCCTCCGTCCACACGCGGTTCGAGACCTATTTTCGCTATTACAACATGGCGTGGCTGGAGCCGCTGGTGGAGGCCATCATCCGCCGCCTCTACCGCCGCTGCGACGCGATCTTCGCGCCATCGGAATCAATGGCGCAGGTGCTGCGCGAGCAGCGCATGAGCTATGATATCGGCATCTGGTCGCGCGGCGTCGAGACCGACATCTTCTCACCGGCACAGCGCGACATGGAATGGCGCCGCAGCCTCGGCATCCAGGATCACGAGCCGGTGATCTGCTTCATCGGCCGCGTGGTGATGGAGAAGGGGCTCGACGTCTTCGCGGAGTCGATCGACGCACTCCACCGCCGCGGCCTCTTTCCCAAGGTGCTGGTGATCGGCGACGGGCCGGCGCGGCAATGGTTCGAGACTCGGTTGGCTCAGGATGCGATCTTCATCGGCTTCCAGCGCGGCGACGACCTCGCCCGCGCGATCGCCAGTTCCGACATGCTGCTCAACCCGAGCGTGACCGAGACGTTCGGCAACGTGACGCTGGAAGCGATGGCATGCGGCCTGCCGGTGATCGCGGCGCGCGCGACCGGAAGCCTGAGCCTGGTCGAGGATAATCTCACCGGCCGCCTGATCCGCCCCGGCGCCAACGAGCAGTTCGCCGCCGCGCTCCAGCATTATTGCGAAAGCCTCGATGCCCGCGCCGCCGCCGGCGCGGCCGGGCGCGCGGTGAGCGAGCGTTACAGCTGGGACGCGGTCAACGGAGCGCTGGTTGAAGGCTATCTGCGCATAATCCGCCACCGCGAATTGGGTGGCCATCCGATCAACCGGCCGCGGTAACGAGCGACTCTCGCAATCCACCATTCGTCACCCCGGCTCGACCCGGAGTCCCGCTGCCTTTGGCCGGGGTGAAAAAAGAAGAAGCGGGATGCCGGATCAAGTCCGGCATGACGGAGAAGAGAGAGGGGGACGGTGTCCGGATGGCCGGACGCTATCCGCGCGCGGCCTCGGCCATCTCGCGATTGCGGAGGATTGCGGCGGTCAATGTGTTCCGGATCAGGGGGGTAAGCCCATTGTCCTCATCCAGGACGTCGAGCCCGCGCCTCGTGCTTCCGCCGGGGCTGGCCACGCGATCCGCCAAAGCGCGCGGACTTTCATTCGCTCCAGCCGCGAGCGTCGCCGAACCCCGCACCGTCGCCAACGCGAACCGCATCGCCTGATCGGCGGGCAGGCCCGCATCGGCGCCGGCCTCGGCCAGTGCGTCGATGAAGCGGAACAGGAAGGCCGGACCCGACCCAGCCAACGCGGTCACCACGTCGAACAGGCCTTCATCGACCCATTCGACCAACCCGAGCGGCTGCATCAGCGCTCCGGCGAGATCGCGGCCGGCCTGCTCGGCGCTGTCGCTGGCAAGCGCCACCACGCCCTGCCCCACCGCCACCGGCGTGTTCGGCATGGCGCGCACGATATTGCGGAGCACCGGAAAGCGGCGGCGCAACGCCTCCAGTTCGACACCGGCGAGGATCGAGACGAGCAGGCTCTCTTCACTCAGCATCGGCGCCAGATCGGGCGCGACCAGATCAAGCATCTGCGGCTTCACGCCGAGAAGTACCACCGCTGGCACGGGCCCGTCGGGCGGCGGCGTGGTCAGAACGGTCACGCCCTCGGCAACCGGCGCGCCCGATTTGCGGATGACGGTGATCTCGCGCGGATCCAGTCCGCAATCGAGCCAGCGGCCCAGCATCGCGCCCGCCATATTGCCGCACCCGACCAGCCAGATCGGGCCTTCGATGGCGAAAGCGCTCACGCCTCGCCGTGGGTTTCGATCAGCGCCGCCGAAAGCGCCTCGGCCGGCGTCTTGCCGCCCCACAGCACGAACTGGAACACCGGATAGAAACGCTCGCACTCGTCGATCGCGGCTTCGATCAGGGTGCCCGCCTGCTCCATCGTCAGCGGGCTGTCATTATTGCCGTCGAGCAGGGCGGCATGGCGGAACAGGAGCATGCCGTTCGACGACCAGATCTCGAAATGGCCGATCCACAATTGCTCGTTGACCAGGCCGATCGTCTCATAGACCGCCGCGCGCTTGTCGACAGACACGCGGATATCCGGGAGCGCGAGGAATTGCAGCACGCGGTCATCCTCGCGCCACACGCCGCGCAATTCATATTGCGTCCAGCTACCGGGCACGGTCGCGACGATCTCGTCATCGCTTACGCGATCATGCGTCCAGTTATGCGCTTCGAAATAGGCTTCGAGCGTATCGACCGGCGGCTCGTCGTCGCGATCACTTTCATACTCGTCGGCGATCATTCGTCGGCACCTCTACTGGCCATCTAAGGGTAGCTTACCCTGCATCGTACGCAAGATCATGTGACAGTCCGTGGTGACAAAACTGTGGATAGGTCGGGAAGTGCCCGTGATTATCGGTGGAGAAGTATTCGTCGCGCGGGAGCAGCGCCCCTCTCCCGGCCCCTCCCGCAAGCGGGACGGGAATCCGCGAGTTTATAACCCCGCCTTTGCAATCGCCTCGATCACGCGTTCGAGGCGGGCCTCGGGCGGCCCGTCAATGATGCGATAGTTGAGCCCCCGCCGGTCGAGCTCCGCGCGCGACAGGTCGAAGAAGCGCCGCCGTCGGCCATCATCGCCGAAGAAGCGCGTACCATCGTCGATCCACGGCATGTCGATATCGAGCAGCAGATAGAGGTCGGCGGTATCCTGAAACGCGTCGAACCAGGGATCGCGCCGATTGAACAGCATGTCCGCCCACACCGCGCTCATCAGCGGATCAGTGTCGAGCACCAGCCGCTGATTGCATTGGCGCAGCAATGCCCGCGTCATTGCGGCATGCGTACGGCCGATCGTGACCAGATCGTCCATCTGCAGGGACAGGCCATATTGCTCGCAATAGGTGCGGCCATATTCGGGTACGAACAATGTCTCGAAATGACGAGCAAGCTGCGGCGCGAGCGTGGTCTTGCCTGTGCTTTCGGGCCCATGCAGGCAGATGGTGTGCGCATAGGTTGGCCGCACCGCGGGCGGAACGAACCGCCAATGGCCCAGCGGATCGGCGCGCACGGCGGCACTCGTCACCGGCACCGCCTGATGATCGGGATCGATCAACGTGAACATGGTGCCGAGTGCGGTCGCCAGTCCGGCCTGCCGCCGATCCGAGGCGATCAGCCGGTCGATCGGCGCCCGATGCAGATCCTGGATCTCGTCGCGCAGCGTCCTGATACCCTCGGGCGACCCGGCAACGTCGTGCGGCGAGGGCGTCTCGACCCCGACGATGCGGCTCGACGGGAACATTTCAAGCAGCCACTGCAGCCGCTGGGCACCCGAAATCGCGTCGCCATTCTGCCAGCAGACGATGATGGTAAGATGGTCGACCAGCGCGCGCGCCGTCCGGATCATCGCGATATGGCCGGCCTGGAGCGGCATGAAGCGGCCGATGACGATGCCGTTGGTCATGAGTTGGCCTCCACCCCGCGTTCGGCGGTCGCCCATTCGCGCAGGCCGAGCACGCACAAGGCGAGGAAGGTCAGATAGAGGCCCGCGGTGAACGGCAGCCCCTTGATGAGATAAAGCGGGATCGCACCGGCATCGACCGCGATCCACAAGATCCAGTTTTCGATACAGCGGCGCGCGAGCAATATCTGCGCTGCGATGCTCGCCACCGCCACGCTCGCATCCCACCAGGGGAAGGAGGCGTCGGTATAAACGTGCATCATCGTGCCCCAGGCGAGGCTCAACACGGTGATCATCGCGATCCACGCGGCCCGCGCCGGCCCGGTCAGCCGCACCACCTCCACTTTATGCTCACCCCCGCCAGCTCGCCACCACGCCCACCATCCATAAAGCTGGATGACGAAAAAGAAGAGCTGCAGCAACGCATCGCTGTAGAGCTTCTCCCGGTAAAAGATGTGCGCGTAGAGCGCCACCATCGCAAGCCCGAACGGGTAGTTCCAGATGTTGCGCCGCACGAGCAGGACAATGTTGACCAGCCCCAGCACCGTCGCGATGATTTCGAGCTTATCCACTCGTTACGGGATAGCCGCCGCGATGCCGCCGCGCCACCATCTCGATCAAATGTCGGATAAGCCCTTGCGGGGCCACGCTGCCGAAGCTAACAGGCCCCCGCTTGGCGACGCCGGTCCGCCCTTCCCAGGGGCATTTTCAAGGACGGCGCTCCGTTTCGGGGAGTAGCTCAGCCTGGTAGAGCACTGTCTTCGGGAGGCAGGGGCCGGAGGTTCGAATCCTCTCTCCCCGACCATATATTTATCTTTCCATATCAATGGCTTAGATATTTTACATCGTAGGAGGGAACGCCGACCGCGCACGATCGGCCGGGCCTCCCGGCCCGGCTCAATTGATATAGGCGCGCCGCGATTGCGTGATGCTGATCTGGGGGCCGCTGAAGACAATGAAATTCACCGGCGGGTGATAGGTCAGCGATATGTCCAGATAAGGAACCCCGTTGGCCACACCGTGCGTGAGCGTCGGCGCATCGAGATAGGTCGCGTTAAGCGCGAACGACATCTTGCGGATCCGCGTCGTGATCGTCGTGTCGTCGGGCCGCGGATAGATTGTGGCCAATCGCGCACCTTCGCCGACCGCCTGTTGCAATCCGGCATTGGCCGCAAAGAGCACGCCCAGCTGCGCGATCCCCGCGAGGAACAGCACCAGCACCGGCACCGCCAGCGCGAATTCAGCTGCGGCGCTGCCCCGCGTACAGGCGCGCAACACTTTCACTGGACGCGCACCGACGCGGTGCCGTTCAGCGCAATGCTGCCATTCGTCCCGACCGACTTCAGCAGCCAGGCGAAACTGGGCTGATAGCTGCTCGCGATCGAGATGGAGGCGAAGCGTCCGACCTGCTGGCCGCTGGTGCAAGTGCCGCTGAAGAGGCTCTGTCGCGTCCCATCGCACTCCAGCCAATAGGATATGGTCACCTGCGCGGCCGGGACGTTGGCCGCTGCCGCCGCCTCGGCCTGAAGCGAGGTGAAGGCCGCGCTCGCGACGCTTCCGGCCGTGGCCATCTCGGCGGTCCGCTCCGCAGCCTGTTGCAAATGTAGTTTGGTGGAGACCAGGCGCGCGCAATCGACCGATCCTGCCAGCACGATCATCAGAAACGGACTGACCAGCGCAAGCTCGACCGTGCTGGCGCCGCGCACGTCGCGCCATGCAACGCCCGCCAGGGCCCGTCGGAACCGGTTCATTCGACCAGCCTCACCTGCACGCCCTTGAAGGAACTCGCGCCGCTGCTCGCGGGGCATTGATTTGAGATGTTGGTGTTGCCGAGGAAGGAGAGGCGCAGCGCGACCAATTGCAGGCAATCGGTCGTCATGCCGCTGGTACCGGTGAAGTCGAGTTCCTGGGACGGAAAATAGAAAGCGCCCTGCAGCTTGGAGGTTGCATTGCCGTTGATGGTGTTCGAGCCCGAATCTTGTGCGCGCCGGTCCTGATAAAACAGGATTCCTGCGTAGGCGCCCGAGGTCGAGGCGGTGAGCTGCACGGCCGCACCGCCATTCATGTCGAGCGTGGCGATCGATGAGGGATTGGTCGCGGCGTTGCTGCTCGTCAGCACAATCGTGACGCCGTTGCCGACCACGTTCGCCTGTGACCCCAGCGAGAAGGTGCTGCCGTCGATATAGTAGACGCCGGGGCTGAGCGTGGCCGTCCCTTTGATATTGATCCCCCTGTAGCAGCCGGGGGACAACGACTGGGTCGAGTTCGGCGCGACCGTCACCTGATTTTGGCAGCCGCTGGGAGATGGGTCGGACAGACTTGCATAAGGATCGGGCTGTGGCAGCGAATAGGGCAGCAGCTGGGTGCTGCCCGTATAATTGCTGCTCGCCGTCAATCCGCCGACTGCCGAAACCGGGGTCGCGTTGACATTACTGCTGCCGCCGGCAATCACGGCATTGGCCGCGCGCGAATTGGTAGCGAGACCACAGCCAAAGTTCAGCGACGCGTTTCCTTGCATCGTGATACCGACGCTGGAGGTCGATCCCAGCGCGAGCGCGCAATAATCGCCATTCGACACGACCGCAGCCGTGGCATGTGCCGCGATGCTTGGTGCGACCGACAGGAAGCTGCCTGAAAAGGGCAGCCGCTGCGCGGTGGCTATGTTGACGCGCACCGCCTGCGCATTGCCGGCATATGCCCCCGCCGTCGGGGCGCTGCTGATGTCCGCGGGGCCCGACAGAGTTATGGCGCTCGTGCGGCCAAGGTCGGTGCCAGCCGCCGCCACGGCATCCTTTCCCTGGGCCTTCGCGAATGCACCCGCGATCGCGGCGGAGTCCGCCTCGCGCTGAAGCTGACGCTTCCAATAGGTCCATTCCGCCGTATCGACCGCCAGTCCTGCCGCGCCGATCAGCAGAGGCAGGCATGCCGCCGTGACGGCAACCACGTTGCCTGCGCAACTACGTCGAAGCTCCTGGAGCGAGGGGCGATGCCTTCTGGCCATCCCTCTAAGCGGTGACTCCGAGCCTAAGGAATCGAGAAATGTTTTCGTTAAGCTGTTTAAACCAGAAAATTATTAAGCAATATCAATGCTTTGAAAAAGTCAAATCTTGTCAAGGTTTCGAACGAGCCAATTGCGCGTGCACAAGGAATAGAGATCGCCGACACTGGAGGAGGGCAGCCGGCGCGACACTTCCGCCCGGTGAGGGGCGACTCCCCGAGCGCGCGATCTCGCCGCATAGCCGCCGCCGTAAGGAAAGAAGTGCGGTGTCGCGGGCTGCCGACCAAATGTTATCGTGACAGGAGGAGCGGCACGCGCGCGTCCGCGACCAGAAATCGCGTCACTCCGCCCAGCAGAATCTCCCGAATGCGGGAATGCGCGTAGGCGCCGATCGCCAACAGGTCGGATTCGTGAGCGCCAGCGAAGCGCTGAAGCTGTTCGGCCGTGGTTCCCTCGTCATCGACGAAGTGGCATTCGACGTCGAACCCGTGGCTGGTGAGATAGTCGGCCATAGCGCACCGTTCTTCACCATGGTCGGCCTCGGCCGCACTTTCATGGGTTACGGTCACGAGGTCGAAATGAGCGCCCGGCTCGGCAAGCGCCATCAGATCGCGCGCGGCGCGTACCGCTTCTCCCGACGGCTTCCACGCGAGCGTGGCGCGGCTTATTTTGGGAAGGCGGCTATTTTCGGGAAGGAGTAGAAGCGGCGTTCCGGATGCCAGCAGCAGGGTCTCGATCACATGGCGGCGAAGCCAGCCGACTTCCCATCCGGACGCGGGCCCGATCACGATGAGATCCACTACCGCTTCGCTATTGCGCAACTCATGCGCGAGCCACCCGATGTCGCCATAATAGCCACCAATCGTCACATGTTGATCGTTCTCAAGCCCGGTCCGCAGCAGGAGCATATCCTCACGGGCATCCGCACGAAGCTCGGCCTCCGGAAGATATAATCCCCCGAGCGGCGCGATATGGGGTGAAATCATAGGCGCGGCCGTCAGCATCGTGACGAGCAGGTCGGCCTCGATTGCGCGCGCCGATGCGGCAAGATCCCGCACGAAGGTCTGCGCCTTGTCGGGATTGTCGACGACCGTCGAGAGGCTCTTGATCATGCTGCGGCTCCTTTTCGGAGATACTAAGTCCGCTCCGCGCGCACCCGCACTTCGCAATTCTACTTAGCCGGAGCGGAGGGTTCGGTTCCCTTGCCGTCAGCGGCGCGAAGGGAAATTTCCCAGATGGCGAGGAATAAGGCCGCGATAAGGGGGCCCACGACGAACCCGTTAAACCCTATCAATTCGAACCCACCCAGCGTCGTGATCAGCACGACATAGTCGGGCATTCGGGCGTCGCGCCCAACCAGGAAGGGGCGCACGAAATTGTCGACCGTACTGATGATGAAAAAGCCGCAAAGGAGCAGCGAGATTCCTTGCAGGATCGCGCCCGTGGCGAGCAAATAAAGCGCGACCGGGAACCAGACCAACCCTGTGCCGATGGCCGGGAATAGCGAGAACACGCCCATCGCGACGCCCCAGAGCAATGCTCCCGGGAGCCCGATCGCCCAGAAGATCAAGCCGCCGATCGTGCCCTGGAGGATGGCCACGACAATGCTGCCCCTGATCGTGGCGCGGATCACCAGAATGAACTTGGCGATCAGAATCTCGCGCTGTTCCGGCATAAGCGGCAGCGCACGTTCGATCCGGGCCGCGACTTGATGGCCATCGCGCAACAGAAAGAAGGTGAGATACAGCGTCACACCCAATGTGAGGAAAAACCCCAAGGTTCCCTGGCCGATGCTCAGGATCTGGATCGCAACCGACTGAAAGCTGCTCGCCAGGCCCTGACTTAATTTGGTGCGTAGCCCACCGACGTCGCTCAGGCCGACATCTGCAAGCCAGCCTTTTGCCCAGCCCGGAAGGTGACCTTGCATCTCGACGAACAACCGGCCGAGATCGATCTCGCCGCTGCGAATGCGGGCGAAGAAGGCGGTTGCCTGGCGCAGGAGTGCCGCCCCTAATAGTATGGCCGGTACCACCGCCACGCAGATGATGACGATCAGGGTGACGAGTGCGGCACTGTTGCGACGCCGAGGCATCGCACCGAGCAGGCGCACGTTGAGCGGATCGAACAGCACCGCCGCGATCACGGCCCAAAGGATCGCGCCCAGGAACGGCCCGACAACCCATAGAAAGGCCAACGTCACGATAGCGATCAGCACGAGAAGGAAGCCGCGCATGGGCATCTGGCCGTGGAGCTGACCCTTGCTCACCGGGCCATACCAAGGCTGGATCCCGGGATCGGTGCCATCTGTCCCATCAGCTTGCGGACCAGGGTTTTGCAGGCTTCGAGCAGTAACAGAAGACAGGCTCCCAGGCCAATTGCGAGTACCATGTCGCGGCTGGCAATCGACCCGAATTTCAGCAAGGCCTGGGCCCACGGCAGGAACAGGATCAGCGCGGTGACGGCCGCGATCGCAGCCGCAACGAAACGCAGTGCGGCGTTATGACGGACAAGCGCGTCGCCAAGCCACGCGCTGAACGAACGATTGACCAGGATCAGCGCGACCATTTCTGCGATCAGCGCAAAAAAGGTCAGCGCGCGGACCTCGGTTTCCGGCATCCCCGACCATGTTTCCACGAGGAAGACCGTCGCGAGCATCGCGAAAGCGAGCCCGCCCTGAAAGACGCTCCAGACAATCATCGGTAGCGAGAACAAGGCTTCGCCAGGATCGCGGGGGCGGCGGCGCATGATATCCTCCTCTTCGCGCTCGGCCTCGAAGACAAGCGCGCAGACCGGATCGATCACCATTTCGAGCAAGGCGATATGGATCGGGCCGAACAATATCGGCAGATCGAGGAACAAAGGCAGGAGAGCGAGGCCGGCAATCGGTACATGCACCGCGAAGATGAACGCCATCGCCTTGCGGATATTGTCGTAGATTCGCCGCCCGAGCCGGATCGACTGCACGATCGATCCGAAATCATCCTCGAGCAGGACCATGGCGGAGGCTTCGCGCGCGACGTCGGTACCGCGCTTGCCCATTGCTATGCCGATATGGGCCGCCTTGAGCGACGGTGCGTCGTTGACGCCATCGCCGGTCATCGCGACGATCTCGCCATCAGCCTTGAATGCCTGAACGATGCGCAGCTTTTGTTCGGGCATGATGCGCGCGAAGACGGTCACGGCCTTCAGTCTTTGGGCAAGTTGCGCGTCGTTGAGCGCTGCGAGATCGGCGCCGGTCAGTACGTCGCCGTCGGCGATGCCCGCCTGGCTCGCGATCGACCGTGCCGTTGCCGCATAATCACCGGTGATCATCGCAACGCGGATACCGGCGCTGCGGCATTCGGCGACGGCATCGGCTACGCCGGCGCGGAGCGGATCGGCCAAGCCGACAAGGCCGGCCAACGCATAATCATAATCCTGTTGCGATGGGGCCCAGTCTCGATCGCGCGGCGTGGCGGTCGCGACCGCGAGCACCCGAATTCCCCGCCTCGCCATCGCCTCGACGGCGTCGGTCATGGCTTCACAATGTTCGCGCGGGAGGTGACAGAGGCCGGCGATCGCCTCCGGGGCTCCTTTGGCAGCAATCGTCAGCCGGTCACCGTCCTCCCAGATGTTCGACATCGCCAGCAACTCTGGCCGTAGCGCATAACCATGCACCATCGTGGCGCTGGACCTGCCATGCGCGCCCGCCGCGTTGCGCGCGCTGTGAAGCGCGATCTCCATCGGGTCGGCAGGTTCGGCTGCGCTGGCAAGCGCCGCAGTTTCCAGCAGATCATGATAGGCGCCTGGGACGCTGGAATCCGACCCAACCGTGATCGCATCGCCCGACGGCAGCCAGAACTCGGCGACCGACATGCGGTTCTCGGTAAGGGTGCCCGTCTTGTCGGTGCACAGCACCGTGGCGGAGCCGAGCGTCTCGATGGCCGCGGCGCGCCGGGTCAGTACGCCGGCCTTTCCGATCCGCCACGCGCCCATGGCAAGGAACACGGTCAGAACGACCGGAAATTCTTCCGGCAACATCGACATTCCGATCGCGATGCCGGCCAATACCGCCTCGATCCAGCCGCCGCGCAACAGCCCGAACAGGAGCACGACGAGCAGCGCCACGCCGCCGCCGCCGATCGCGCACCAGGTGACAATCCGCATCGTTTCCCGCCGCAGGCGCGGCGCTTCGGTTTCGAGTGTCACGAGCGACTGCCCGATCCGGCCGATTTCGGTCCTTGGTCCGGTCGCGAACACGCGGGCAATTCCGTTACCGCGCACGACCAGCGAGCCGGAATAGACGTAAGGCTGCCCCTCGCCTCCGGGACGATGAGCGTCATCGGGGATATCCGTATGCGCCGCGACTTTGCCGACAGGCAGGGACTCTCCCGTCAGGAGCGATTCGTCGGTCTGTAGATCGGCCGATCGAACAAGCAGTGCATCGGCGGCGATCCGGTCGCCCTGTTCGAGCACGATCAGGTCGCCGCGCACGACCTCGCGCCCGGCAATACGAAGACGTGCGCCATCGCGAATGACGAGCGCGCGTGGCGCCGACAGGTCGCGCAACGCCTCCAGAACATGTTCCGTGCGCGCTTCCTGGACGACGGTGACTGCGACCGAGAAGGTCGCGAAGCCAAGCAGGATCAGCGCCTCGGCCAGGTCACCGAGCAGCAGATAGGCAATCCCACCCGCGAGCAACAATGCCAGCATCGGCTCGCGGAGCACCTCGAAGACAATGCCGAGGGTCGAACGCCGCCCCGCGCGTGGCAATTCGTTGGCGCCATCGATAGCAAGGCGTTCAGCGGCAGTCCGCACCGTCAGACCGGGGAGGCCTGGGGCGACCCGCGCCGCGCCGTGAATCTGGGCGAGATCAGCTTCCTGGGTGTCCGGGCGCACGTGCATGGTCCCGACTTTGGCGGTCAGACGGCCAACCGGAATCCGTAAGAACACGTAAGCATTGCGACCATGGTGCCCCGCATCCGGTCGAGAGGCGTGCTGCCGGCGACGGAATCGTCGCCTGTTCGGTCGCCGCCCATCCGCCCGCCTACGGGAATCTACCGAAAGCGAAAGCCGCCATCCCGGTCTAGTCAGCTCTAGTCAGGAGGGAGTTACAGCCATGGTCACCAAGATGCGCGCGGCGATCTTCATCGAACCGGGCCGGATCGTGCTCGGGGAAAAACCGATTCCTGAGGTCGGCCCGCTGGATGCCCTCATCCGCATCACCACCACCACGATCTGCGGCACGGATGTTCATATCCTGAAGGGCGAATATCCGGTCGCGCCCGGGCTGACGATCGGCCACGAGCCCGTGGGTGTCATCGAGAAACTGGGATCCGCGGTGCGTGGCTACCAGGAAGGACAGCGGGTGATTGCGGGGGCGATCACGCCCTCGGGCTGGTCGAACGCCTCACTCGCCGGTTGCCATTCCCAATGCGGCGCCGGCACCGCGCACGGCTGGAAGCCGCTTGGCGGCTGGCGCTTCGGCAATACGATTGACGGGGCGCAGGCGGATTATCTGCTTGTGCCGGACGCGATGGCCAATCTCGCCCCGATTCCGGATGGGTTGACCGACGAACAAGTGCTGATGTGCCCGGACATATTGTCGACGGGCTTCGGCGGGGCCGAATCCGGTCACATCCGTATCGGCGACGTCGTGGCGATATTCGCGCAGGGCCCGATCGGCCTGTGCGCAACCGCCGGCGCGCGCCTCATGGGCGCGTCCGAAGTCATCGCGGTCGAGTCCGTGCCCGCGCGGGTCGCGCTATCGCGCAAGATGGGCGCCGATCATGTCGTCGATTTCTCGTCCGAGGATCCGGTCAGCGCGATCATGCGCATCACCAGGGGCAGAGGCGTGGATGTCGCGATTGAGGCGCTCGGCCGCCAACAGACATTCGAATGGGCGCTCCGATCGCTCCGGCCGGGAGGAACCCTGTCGTCGCTCGGCGTCTATTCAGAGGATTTGCGCATTCCTCTGGATGCTTTCGCCGCCGGGCTTGGCGACCATCGGATCGTTACCACCCTATGCCCCGGCGGAAAGGAGCGCATGCGCCGGCTGATGGCGGTCGTCGGCGCCGGCCGGATCGATACCGGCGCCCTCGTGACGCACCATTTCGGGTTGGACGATATCGTTACGGCCTACGATCTTTTCGCCCATCAGCGGGATGGCGTGCTCAAGATCGCAATCAAGACCTGAGTCCGACAGGCGGGTGGCGATCAATCGCGCAATATGACCTTGGTCGCGACAAACTCGCTCGCATCGCCGCCAACCAGGCTGAGATTGAAGCCCATGTCGCGCTCGACCTGCAACGCCGCCTCATTCCGCCTTCTCGACCGACGCGATCTCCGCATAGCCGCACCCTTGGGCGAACCGGATCGCATGTTCGGGCAACGTCCAGGATACACCCTGATGCTTCCACTCCGGCCCGGTCGATATCGCGACCTCCGCCTTGCCCGTGTCCGCATCGCAGGCGAGCGTCGCGATCGCGCGTACGTAGACATACTGAATTCGCTGTCGCCCCGACCCGGTTAGAACGGCCGGATAAGGAGCTTCGGGGAGGCGACATGAGCGACGATCTGACCTTGGCATTCCACGGAGCGGCACATACGGTCACGGGGTCGTGTATGGAGTTCCGCCACGGCGACAGCCGGATCCTGGTCGATTGCGGCCTGTTCCAGGGTTCGCGGTCACTCGAAGTGCTCAATCGCGCGCCCTTTGCGTTCGATGCCGCGCGGATCGACGCGGTCATTCTGACGCATGCCCATATCGATCATTGCGGGCTCCTGCCGCGGCTGGTCGCGGAGGGCTTTTCCGGCGACATATGGTGCACGCCGGCGACCGCCGAACTACTCGAATTCATGCTGCGCGACGCGGGCAGGATCCAGGAAGGCGATGCCATGCGGCGCAACCGCCGCAAGGATCGCGCGGACATGCCTCCAATTGCCCCGATCTACACCGAACAGGATGCCATCAAGGCATGGCAGCAGGGCCGGCCGGTGCCGTTAGAGAATTGGTTCGAACCGGCGCCGGGCTTTCGCGCGCGCCTGTGGAACGCCGGGCATATTCTTGGGTCGGCCTCGGTCGAACTGCAGGCGGGCGACACCCACCTTCTCTGCTCGGGTGATCTCGGCCCCGAATACAAGGCCTTTCACCCGGACCCGGAAGGCCCCTCGGGCTTCGACCATGTGATCTGCGAGAGCACGTATGGCGATCGCCCGAGAGATCATCAGACGATCGAAGCGCGTCGTACCGCGCTTGCCGCCGAGGTGAAGCTCGCCATGCAGCGCGGCGGCAATCTGATCATCCCGGTATTCGCGCTCGAGCGGACCCAGGAACTGTTGCTCGATCTTGGCGTCCTGATCGAGACGGGACAGATCGATCCCGCACAGGTGTTCATCGACTCGCCACTGGCGACCCGCGCGACGAGCATCTTCGCGCGGCATTCGGCCTCGCTTGAGGACACGGGCGGCAAGAACGTCTTTGCCAACCCCGCATTTCATTTCGTGGAGGATAGCTTGGAGTCGATCCGGCTCAACAGCGTGTCCGGCGCCATCATCCTTGCCGCGTCGGGCATGTGCGAGGCGGGGCGCATTCGTCATCATCTTCGCCACAATCTGCACAAGCGCGAAGCCACGATATTGTTCGTGGGCTTCCAGGCCGAAGGCACGCTCGGTCGCGTCATCCTCGAGGGTGCAAAGCGGGTCCGCATCTGGGGCGAAGACATCGTCGTGCGCGCGCAGGTCCGGCGCATGGACACCTATTCCGCGCATGCCGACCAGCAGGATCTGCTCGCCTGGGTAAAGGCGCGGCGTCCGATCCATGGCACATTGTTCCTGACGCATGGCGAGGAGCATGCGCTTCAAAGCTTGCAGCAGCTGGCGCAAGCGGAGGCCGCCGGCACATCTATCCGTACTCCCGAGATGGGCGACACTTACCGCCTTGCCGGAAGGGCCCCCGCTATACGGGTGGGGACCGGTGATCCGTTCCGGCGCGATGCGGTCGGGCGCGATTGGCAGAATTATTATGCCGATTTCGCGGCGAATCTTAAGCAGGAGCTCACACAGATTGGGGACGGGACAGCGCGCGAACGCGCAGTTGCCGAGATGCGTGGCGTCCTGGAAAGCTACAAGCAAGCGCATGCAAAGCGGGCGATGCGGACGACCACGGGTTGAACCCTTCCCCGGGGAAGAGGGCTATCGATGCGACTCATCGATCGGCAGGCTACCTCCGGGCGACTCACGGGCGGATCACCTGGCTAGCCTTCCACGCGAAACGCCTCGTGCAACCATTGTCCTACTCGCGCGGATCGAGAAACGCCGCGTAGACAACCACGATTATCGGTGTGCCACCGTAATTCTTCTACAAATTCCTCACGCAATGAAGCGATGGCCTAATTACTTGGAATCACATGTTCAATTTGGAATAGATCGAATAAAACATGAATCCGCTTTTCACTACGTTGCGGCTTACCCATTAAATTGGTATCTGACGACGCGCTAAAACAACGCATCGACATGGGGAAGATGTATGAGAAAGCATTCGATCGTCGCCGCATTGGCTATCCTTGGGGGATTCGCGCCGATTGCGCACGCGCAGAACATCATACCAACGCATTGGGCGAGTATATCCCGACCAGTCGGCGAAGGCGTCCTGCGTGCCGGTTCGGGCTGGGACGGCGGATCCACGCCTTCGAACGTCATAACCCTGGTCGATGGCGTCTTCGCCCCCGAAAGTCAGCAGTGGAATGACGGATCCTATTGGTGGGATGAAACCCAGACCGTTTCGCCGTTTCGAACAACTCTCGCGCTGGATGCTTCGTACACGTTCAACCGGCTGGTTCTACAGGCCGACAATAACGACGATTACCTGATCGAATATTGGACCGGCGCCGCCTGGCAGAGCGTGTTCACGGCTGGCGCGGTCGGAGGCTACGGTCTCACGACGCGGGACAGCGGAATGCTTTCTCCGTTTTCGACAAATCAGTTCCGTTTCACGGCCCTGAACGGCGACCAATATTATGCAATGTCGGAGTTCCAGGCCTTTGCCGCCGGTGTCCCGGAGGCCGGTACCTGGGCACTGATGATGCTGGGTTTCGGGGGGGTAGGGTACGCAATGCGTCGCCGCTCTACCAAGCTGACAACAGCCTGATCAGGGTCGTTCCAGCACGCTGAAACTGACTCTGGAAATTCGATGGCGCGGGCCGCTTCGCAGAAGCGGTCCCGCCAGCGTGCCTGACCGCCCGATAAGGGTTTGACCCGCAATCCGGACAGGCAGAAAAGAACCGCCTCGATACGCTCCATTGCACGCCGGATTATCGGCGCGGCTTCGACCACCCTTGTCCATTCGATCGGCTGGCCGAGGGGCACGATCGAACCCGCGCGAACGAACAGTGGCATGCGTTCAGCGTGCGCGACCGCATCGATGCTGCGCCCGCCCGAATGCGGTTTGCCATTCGATTTGTCTGATAATATCAGCGTGCGAACCCGGACGGATTTCCGGGGAGTCTGGAGAGGGAAAATATATGCGGCGGATGCTGGTGGGTGCGATTGCGGCGACCGCTGCGTTTTCAGGGGCCGAGGCGGCGACGGTTCGCCAGAGCCAGTTCGGCAAGCTTCAGGATGGCTCTTCCGTCACCGCCATCACGCTTTCCAACGCCGGCATGAGCGCGCAAATCATCAATTATGGCGCCATCCTCCAGTCGGTGATCGCGCCCGATCGCGCCGGCCACCGCGCGGATGTGGCGCTCGGCTACGCGGACATGACGGGCTATCTCAAGGCGCCCAATTATTTTGGCGCGACCGTGGGCCGTTATGCCAACCGCATCAAGGGCGCGACCTTCTCGATCGACGGCAAGGCCTATCAGCTCGCGGCCAATAACGGGCCCAATGCGCTGCACGGCGGTGTTGTGGGCTTCGACAAGCATCTGTGGCAGATCATCGATGCAGCCGACGGCCCGACCGCGCATGTGACGTTGCGTTACGTGAGCCAGGACGGCGAAGAGGGCTACCCTGGCACGCTCACCGTGACCGCCACTTACTCGTTGAACGACCGGAACGAGCTCAAGGTCGTCTATTCGGCCACGACCGACAAGCCGACCGTGCTCAACATCACCAACCACAGCTTCTGGAATCTGGCGGGCGAAGCGTCGCAGCGGCCGATCTTCGACGAATTGCTGACCATCCCTGCCGAGACGACGACGCCGGTCGATGCCACTTTGATCCCGACCGGCCAGCTGCGCCCCGTTGCCGGCACGCCGTTCGACTTCCGCACGCCGCGCCGGATCGGCGATCGCATCCGCGACGGGCGCGACGACCAGATCGTCTACGGCCAGGGCTATGACGAGAATTTCGTCATTGCCCGTACCGCCAGCGCGCTGCCGCGCCTGAACGCGCGTATCGAGGATCCCTATTCGGGCCGCGTCCTGGAAATCTCCAGCAACCAGCCGGGGGTGCAACTCTACACCGGCAATTTCCTGGACGGCACCGCGATCGGAAAATCGGGCCTCGCTTATCGCCAGTCGGACGGAATCGCGCTTGAGCCGCAGGTCTTCCCCAACACGCCCAACCAGCCCGATTTCGGTTCGGCCCGCCTGGATCCCGGCCAGACCTACCAGAACATCATCGTCTACCGCTTCTCGACCGACGTCCGCGCACGCGGCGCGGCGAAGAAGAAGCGGGGGTAAACGCTCGCCCAAGCGCCCTCCCCCCTTCGATATATCCAGCCTGCGGAGACATGATTTGAACAGCAAGACCAGCCGGCCCCCGATCGGGGGCACGGTCACCCGCAGAAGCCTTCTTCAGGGGGGAGCGGGCGCTGGGGCAGCATTATATGCGGCCGGCGCGCATGCGGCGACGCGTAAGGCAAAGCATGCGCCGCTGGCGCCCACCCCGCCGATGGGCTGGAATAGCTGGAACAGCTTCGCCACGACGATCACCGAGGCGCAAGCGCGCGAAACCGCCGCGATCATGCGCGATAAGCTGCTGCCCTTCGGCTACACCATCTTCACGATCGACATCCAATGGTACGAGCCTGGCGCCACGGGCTATGAATATGCGCACGATCCCGTGCCGGTCATGGACGGCTATGGACGCCTGCTGCCCGCGCCCAACCGCTTTCCGTCGAGCGCGGGAGGCAAGGGCTTCGCTCCACTGGCGGCGGATGTCCATGCGATGGGGCTCAAGTTCGGCATCCACCTGATGCGCGGCATCCCGCGCCTGGCGGTGAAGCGGAACCTGCCGATCCTCGGCACCCATTATCGCGCGGCGGATATCGCAGACACGAGCAGCATCTGCCCGTGGAATCCCGACATGTACGGGGTCGACATGACCAAGCCCGGCGCGCAGGCTTATTATGACAGCGTATTCGCGCTCTACGCCTCGTGGGGCGTGGACTTCGTCAAGATGGACGATATGAGCCGCCCCTATGACGCGCATGCCGCGGAGATCGAGGCCGCGCACAAGGCCATCCAGGCGACCGGCCGGCCGATCATCCTGAGCCTTTCGCCGGGCGAGACGCCGGTGCCGCGCGGCGACCATGTCCGCCAGTTCGCGCAGATGTGGCGCATCAGCGACGATTTCTGGGACGATTGGCATCTGCTCGAGGCGCAGTTCGTGCGGCTCGAGAATTGGAACAGGTTTGTCGGGCCGGGCAGCTGGCCGGACGCCGACATGCTGCCCCTCGGGCGCCTGGCCCTGGGCGCGCGCGACACCAAGTTCACGCCCGACGAGCAACGCACGCTCATGACCTTGTGGTCGATCGCGCGCTCGCCGCTGATCATGGGCGGCGATCTGCGTCATCTGAACGCGGAAACGCTGGCGCTGCTCACCAATCGCGAGGTCCTGGCCGTCAACCAGGCGAGCAGCCACAACATGCCCTATTTCATCGAGGACGGGACGCATATCTGGTCCGCTCGGCCGACCAATAAGCCGGGCCTCTATGTCGCGCTGTTCAATACCACCGACAAAGCCAGGGAGGTCGGCATCCGCCTGCGGCATCTGGGCCTCAGCGGCACGCTTCCCGTGCGCGACCTGTGGACCGGCGAGGCGCTGGCACCGGCCAAAGGCGTGCTTGCCCGGACGATCCCAGCCCATGGCGCGGGGCTCTACCGGCTGGGATAGTCGCGCGGGCGTTCGGCCCCTTCTAACTCCCAAAGGGGACCTGCAGCGCGGCGCCCGAATAGTCGACCGTCACGTCCTTGGGCGCGGCCTCGGCCAGGGGGTCGCCGCCCTGTTGTGGTGCGACGACACGCACGAGGAAGCGCTGCTTCTGGGGCATTCCCGGATAGCGGCCGTCGCGCGCGCCGATGGAGAGCGTGCCGGTGCGGTCGTTCCACTGGAGCGGGATGCGGGCATATTGCCCGGCCTTGTAGCCCTGCGACAGGCCGTCGTCGTTATAGAGCGTGAAGCGGCCGTCCGCGCCGCGATAGACGAGCAAGGTGATCGGCGCGCCTTCCGCCGCACGCGTCCATTCGATCGGCTGCCCGATCGGCACGATCGAGCCCGCGCGGACGAAGAGCGGCACCCGCTCCAGCGGCGCGTCCGCATCCACGCTGCGTCCACCCTGGACCGCGCGGCCCGAATAGAAATCATACCATCCGCCGGCAGGCAAATAGACGCTGCGCCTGCGGGCGCCGAACTTCGTCACCGGAGCGACCAGCAGAGCGCGACCGAGCAAATATTCGTCATCGGCGGTCCGCGCCGCGCGGTCGCCGGGGAAATCCATCACCAGCCCGCGCATGATCGAGCCGTCCTCGAACCAGGTCGCCGCGCCCAGCGCGTAGATATAGGGCATCAGCCGGTAGCGCAGCCGATCATACCAGACGAGCGAGGCGCTGACGGGCGACCCCTCGGGCGCCAGCTCGTAGATTTCGCGGTGCGGGAACTCGCCATGGCTGCGGAAGATCGGCGCCAACGCGCCGAACTGGAACCAGCGCAGATTGAGCTCGCGCCATTCATCGAGCGCGACCGGATCCTGCTTCGAATAGCGGTCCTCGACCGAGAAGCCGCCAATGTCGAACGTCCAATTGGGGATACCCGACGCCGACGCATTCACGCCCGCCGCGATCTGATCGCGGAAATCGTCCCAGCGCGCGGCGGTATCGCCCGACCAGATGGCGGAACCGGTACGCTGCAAGCCGCCAAAGGCGGAGCGCGTGAGGATGAAGGATCGCGTGTCGGGCGCGAATTCGGCAAGGCCCTTCGCAACGCCTTCCGCATGGACCAAAGGGAAGGAGTTGAAGAAAGCAGCGGCCGGCCCGGCATAGGTCGGGCCCATCGCCGCCAGACGTTCGGCGATCGACAGGTTCGACTGGATGTCGGGCTCGGTCGCATCCATCCACCAGCCATCGATGCCGAGCACCGCCAGCCGTTCCTTCATCTGGCGCCAGTAGATGCTACGCGCCTGCGGATTGTAGGGGTCGTAATCGGTGTTGGCATAGCCGACCCAATCCTTGCGGCCGGCATCGAGATTGCCCCGATAGACGCCGTTTATCGCCGCCAATTCCTTGAAATTCGCGGTGGTCGGATAGAATTTCGCCCAAACCGAAATCATGAAATGCGCGTTCTGCGCGTGCAGCGCGTCGACCATCCCCTTGGGGTCGGGGAAGCGAGCGGGATCGAATTCGTGGCTGCCCCACTGATCGGGCTTCCAGTAGAACCAATCCTCCACGACATTGTCGATCGGGATATGGAGATCGCGGTAGGTCTTCACCACGTCCAGTATCTGGGCCTGCGTCTCGTAGCGCTGGCGGCTTTGCCAGAAACCATAAGCCCATTCCGGCATGATCGGCGACTTGCCGGTCAGGCGGCGATAGCCGGCCACGACGCCGTCCATGTCGTCGGCAGCCACCACATAATAGTCGATCGCCTTGCCGACTTGGGACGAGAAACGGAGCGAGTGGCGATCCGCCTCCGGGATCGGATCGTTGTGGAGCAGGGTCATATAGCCCTGATTGGGCTCCCACTCGATCCGGACCGACACCGGCTTTCCCGCACGCATCGGCACGTCGAAGTCGCGATACCAGGGGTTCCAGTTCTGCCGCCAGCGATCGATCACCTTCCGGCCGTCCACGAAGACCTTCACATAGCTCGACGAATAAAGCTGGAAGCGATGCAGGCCGGGCTTGCCCGACCTGAGATTGCCGGTCCAGACGACGCGCTGCTGCTGGATCGCGTTGCCGGCGGTGTTCTGGCCGGTGGTGGCGGCGACGGTACGCGCCGTGGCCGCGGCCGGCCAGTTCGCCTTGTCCTTGATATATTGATAGTCGATCGTCGCTTCCTGCCGATCGACCACGACCTTGTCGCCGAGATAATAATGCGCGGTGAAGCCGGTTTTGCCGCCCTCGCCCGTTACCTTCAGGTCGTCGCTGCCTACCGGGGCGTAAGGCTTGGGGTTGCCGAAACGCGTGATCGAATTGTTATCCCACAGCAGACCGTAATTGCGCGTCGAGACAACGAAGGGAATCGCGATATCGGTATTGTGCTGGGCGAGTTCGATATCCTCGCCATTATAGTCCATCTGACCTTTCTGATGCTGCCCCAGTCCGTAAAAGCCCTCGTCCGTACCGCGATTGAACTGCTGGACAGAGCTGACGAATGCCCTGCCCTCGATCGTCACCGGGCTGAACGACCCCGCGCCGATTTCGGACAAGATCACATGACCGGCGGCATTGCGGACGCTGACGGTGCCCTGGTCAAGCGAAACAATTGCGGTAGCCTTGGGCGTCACGAGTTCGAGGGTGCGGCCCACATTGCGCACGCGGACGTTGCCCGCGGGCGCGGCATTGACCATCAGGCTCTGATCGATCCCGGAGAAATCGGGGCTTGGGCTCCTCGTGACCCGGAACGTTCCGTCGCCATAGGCAAGGACGCGAACAGCCGACCTGCCCGCAGCGGGGGTCAGCTCGATCCCATGGGGAATTTCATGCCAGGTCGCGACGGCAGAAGCCGGGCCAGCGAGGACACAGGCCAGCAGAATCGAACGAAGGATCATCTTTCTTCCTTGATCTGAGGAATGCGGCGTCCGCGCATCAAATTTTCGCCGGGCAATAGCTCTTCAAATAATCGGGATGGCTGGGCATGCCGGCCACCTTGTCGGCAATCTGCTGCCGCATCGCCGAGAGCTGCGCGCGAAGCTCGTCATAGGGCATCATCGTCGCAAGGCGGTGATAGCCTTGCGGCATCACGCGCTGGCCGGTGAGGATCATTGCCCAGCTTTCCACGCGAAACAGCTCGTGCGGAAGCTGGTAGGCGCGCGCATCTTCCCGCCAAAGCTCGATCCGGGCCTTGAGCGAATCCGGTATCTCCATCGCGCGGTTGCGTTTCCAGAAGCCGGAATCGTCGCGTTCGCTGACATGGTAATGCATGATGATGAAGTCGCGAATATTCTCGAATTCCTGGCGCGACTTCTCGTTGAACCGCCCAACCAGAGCATGGTGGCAGCCATCGAACGGAAAGTCCTGGATCAGCCGCGTGACGGCGGTCATCATCAAGTGGATGCTGGTCGATTCCAGCGGCTCGATGAAACCGTTGGCAAGGCCGAGCGCGACGCAATTCCTGACCCATGTCTTCTTGCGCATGCCCGTCTTGAAGCGAAGCTGCCAGGGATCGAATAAAGGCTCGCCATCGATATCGGCGAGCAGTTTCGCGCGCGCCTCGTCGTCCGACATGAACTCGTTGCAATAAACGATGCCGTTGCCGTCGCGGCCCTGGAGCGGGATGCGCCAGCGCCAGCCGGCCTGGTGCGCATAGCAGGTGGTGTAAGGCGTGGGTCCGGCGGGCTGGGTCGACTGGACCGCGATCGCGCTGTTGGTGGTGACCCAATGGCTCCAGTCATCGAACGGCGTCTCCAGCGCCGCGCCGAGCAGCAAGGAGCGAAAGCCGGTACAGTCGACGAACAGGTCGCCCTCGATACGCGCCCCATTTTCCAATAGGATCGCGTCGATATCGCCGCTCATTACATTGCGCTCGACCGAGCGGATCTTGCCTTCGATCCGCTTGACCCCGGCGGGCTCGGCCAGATCGCGCAGGAACTGGACATAGCGCGCGGCATCGAGGTGATAGGCGTAGCCGATGCCGGGCGCGGCATCATGGCCGAAGCGGTTGGCCTCGCCTGCGACCCATTCGAGGCAATATTCGCCAAGCTCGCCGCCCATGCCCTTGGCCCGCGCATGCAGCCAGAAATTGTGAAAGTCGGCCATCCAGCTCCACGGCTTCCCGAGAAAGCCGAATGGATGGATGTAGCGATCGCCGACCCGCGCCCAATCGCGGAATTCGATGCCGAGCTTGAATGTGCACAGCGCGGCCGACATGAACTTGCGCTCGTCGATCTTCATGAAATCGTGGAAACCGCGGAAGGTGGGCACGGTCGATTCACCCACGCCGACCGTGCCGATCTCGTCCGATTCCACCAAAGTGATGTCTAGCAGGGGGCCGAGATGGCGGACCAATGCGGTCGCGGTGACCCAGCCCGCGGTGCCGCCGCCGGCGATGACGATGCGCCTGACATTCTGTCCGCCCGACTTCTTCGCCATCCCCGCCCCCAACACTCTTTTTCTGTCCGGGCAGCTTAAGCGGACGGCCTGCTGGCGCAACGGGTTTCGATCCGCCATCATCGCCGGCGATGCCAGGCCTGATCCACGACCCGCTGTTCCTGGCCGTAGGCGCGATGGCGGTGATCCTGATCGGCCTGGGCAAGGGCGGCCTGGCTGGTGTAGGCGCGCTCGGCACCCCGTTGCTCGCGCTGGTGGTCGGGCCGGTCGAGGCCGCGGCGATCATCCTGCCAATCATGATCCTGCAGGATGCGGTCAGCGTCTGGGCCTTTCGGGAGAGCTGGGACGGCAGCATCCTGGCGCTGATGCTGCCCGGCGCAGTGATCGGCATCTTCGTCGCTTACTGGTTCGCGGCAATCCTGCCCGAGGCGGGGATGCAGGCGTTGCTCGGCCTGATCTCGATCCTGTTTGCGGCACGTAGCTTGTGGCTGGAACGCGGCGGTCGCATCCCCGCGCCCGCCGATCCACCGCGCTGGTTCGGCTTCCTGATCGGCGTCGGTTCGGGCGTGACCAGCCAGATCGCGCACGCCGGCCAGCCGCTCTTCCAGATCTACGTACTGCCCAAACGATTGCCGCGCGATGTGCTGGTCGGGACGACCGCGATCTTCTTCGCCGCGGTCAACTGGATCAAGGTGCCTGCCTATCTCGCGCTCGGTCAATTCAGCCGCGCGCATCTCCTCGCGAGCCTGACCATGATGCCGGTCGCGCTCGCATCGACGCTGGCGGGCGTCTGGGTGGTGCGCCGCGTCGATACCGACCGCTTCTACGCGGTCATTTATTGGCTGATGCTCGGGGTCGGGCTCAAACTGGTGTGGGACGGGGTTCGCTAAGACCTTGATAGAGCCTGACGAGTTTTGGTTGCGGCAGGCCTAGTTTAAGCGGGTTGCCCGCGGCTGAGGGGTGGCGGCAGAAGCGTCGCCTGTTCCCAAGGAGTCGCCCCATGGCCGATCTGTCGTCCTTCCTGATTTCCCGGCGCTGGCCGGCCGTGCATCCCGATCGCATCCAGCTTTATTCGCTGCCCACACCTAACGGCGTGAAGGTTTCGATCATGCTCGAGGAGACCGGCCTGACCTATGAGCCGCACCTGGTCGATATCAACAAGGACGAAAGCCACACGCCCGAATTCCTGTCGCTCAATCCCAACGGCAAAATTCCCGCGATCATCGATCCTGACGGCCCAGGCGGACGTCCCCTGCCTTTGTTCGAATCCGGCGCGATCCTCCAATATTTGGCGGAGAAAAGCGGCCAGTTTCTGCCTGCCGATCCGGCGCGGCGCTACCAGACATTGCAATGGCTCCATTTCCAGATGGGCGGAGTCGGTCCGATGTTCGGCCAGCTGGGCTATTTCCACAAATTCGCCGGTCGCGAGATCGAGGACAAGCGGCCGCTCCAACGCTACGTCAACGAATCCAAGCGGTTGCTCGGCGTGATCGAGGTACATCTCGAAGGCCGCAGCTGGATGATGGGCGAAGAATATACGATCGCCGATATCGCGCTGATGGGCTGGGTCCGCAACCTGATCGGCTTCTACGGCGCGGCCGAGATCGTCCAATATGACATGCTGAAGAGCGTGCCCGCCTGGCTGGAACGCTGCCTCGCCCGCCCGGCGGTCCAGCGCGGTCTCGCCATTCCCGCGCGGCCCGCCAGCTGATACTCAGCGCCGGCGGCTCTTCTGGATGACCGCCCAGATTATGATCGCGAACGCGGCAAGGCGGAAAAGGAAGAGCGGGCTGCGGTCTTCGACCGGTACGCGGCCAAGTACGACCAGCGCCTGATTCAGGCCCAGCAGCAGGAACGCCAGTGCGAAGGCGAGGAACAGCCCATCACGCGTGCGCTTCCAGAAGCGCAGGAAGAAGAGCGCCGCGATGGAGAAGCCCATCGTCACCGCCCCGGCAACAAAGGCATAGCCTATCGTGATCATTCGGCCTCCAGATCCCAGATGAAGCCAAACAGAAGGATCGCCACGGCCGCCAGAGCGAGCGCGGGCCGCCACAGACCGAAATCCACGTCCGGGAAAACCAGGATATCGAGGATGACGAGCAGGCTGTTCGCCGCAAGCAGCACGAAGCAGATCGCGCTCCAGAACAGCAGGCGCGCCCGCGTGGCGCGATAGGATCTCACCAGCAGAAATGCGCACAAACTGCTCGTCACGAGGCACAAGCCGTACACGGCAGTCGGAAAGACGTCAGACATGTTCAGTCCTTCCATAATCTGAACGCATCGGCGAAATTGGCCAGACCGGGGTGCCCCGCCGAGAGGATGGCCCTTCGCACCGCCTCGGGTTTTCTCGAATAAAGCGCCTCCGCGGAATCCACGAGTTGCTCCAGTTCGGTGCTAACCGGCTGATAGCGGGCGCAGCCCTTTTGATCGATGCTGACCAGCCCGGCACGCATGAGGCCATCGAGGCTTTGCGATACGATCAGGGCGCTGCCGCGCAATATGTCGACCAGTTCGTCGGCAGACCAGGCGCGTTCGCGCGTGCGCCTGAGATGAAGCAGAAGCTCGAGCGCCCAAACGCTGCGGAATGAGCCACGAATGAAGCTCAATATGGAATCGGTCGCAGCCATTGGCCGACTTGGTCTCCTCGATCCCCCCGCGACCCTTTGGAGTGGAGCGCGATACAGTTGCAACCCGGTAACCACGATTTCCTCCATTTCTCTTGAGGATTTCTGTGCCCTGTGCTTCTGTCGCTATTGGGCGGGGGGTCGCCCGAGTAAAAACGGGCGCAAGAAGGCTTTAGGAGCTTTTGCGCGTGAACGCCCATGTCCCCGTCGATCAATTTGACCGCCGTCAGCTCATCGCCGCACTCCGCGCGCTTCGCCGCGGCGACTTTTCCGTGCGTTTGCCGGAGGATGCGCAAGGGGCGGACCCGGAGATCGCAACCCTGTTCAACGAGGTCGTCGCGCTCAACGAGGAAATGACGCAGGAGTTCGAGCGCCTGTCGATGGTGGTCGGCAAGGAAGGCAAGATCACCCAGCGCGGCCGCGTCAAATCCGCCACCGGCGGCTGGGAAAGCGCGATCCGATCGGTCAACGAGTTGATCGAGGACATGGTGCAGCCGACGACCGAGGTTGCGCGCGTGATCGGCGCGGTCGCCAAGGGTGACCTTGGCCAGAGCATGACGGTCGAAATCGACGGCCGGCCGCTGCGCGGCGAATTCCTGCGCATCGGCAAGGTCGTGAACACGATGGTCGACCAGCTCAATTCGTTCGCGAGCGAGGTGACGCGCGTGGCGCGCGAAGTCGGCACCGAGGGCAAATTGGGCGGCCAGGCCAACGTGAAAGGCGTGGCCGGCACCTGGAAGGATCTGACCGACAATGTGAACGCCATGGCGACCAACCTGACCGGCCAGGTCCGCAACATCGCCGACGTGACCACCGCCGTGGCGCGCGGCGACTTGTCCAAGAAGATCACCGTCGACGTGAAGGGCGAAATCCTCGAGCTCAAGAACACGATCAACGTCATGGTCGATCAGCTCAATTCGTTCGCGAGCGAGGTGACGCGCGTGGCGCGCGAAGTCGGCACCGAGGGCAAGCTAGGCGGCCAGGCGCGCGTGGAAGGCGTCGCCGGCACGTGGAAGGACCTCACCGACAACGTGAACCTGATGGCTGACAATCTCACCGGCCAGGTCCGCAACATCGCCGAGGTGACCACCGCCGTGGCGCGCGGCGACTTGTCCAAGAAGATCACCGTCGACGTGAAGGGCGAGATCCTCGAGCTCAAGAACACGATCAACGTCATGGTCGATCAGCTCAACGGCTTCGCCTCCGAAGTGACGCGCGTGGCACGCGAGGTCGGCACCGACGGCAAGCTTGGCGGCCAGGCGCAGGTGCCGGGCGTGGGCGGTACCTGGAAGGATCTGACCGACAACGTCAACCTGATGGCTGCCAACCTCACCGGCCAGGTCCGCAACATCGCCGAGGTGACCACGGCCGTGGCGTCGGGCGACCTTTCCAAGAAGATCACGGTCGACGTGAAGGGCGAAATCCTCGAGCTCAAGAACACGATCAACGTCATGGTCGATCAGCTCAACGGCTTCGCCTCCGAAGTGACGCGCGTGGCGCGCGAGGTGGGTACCGAGGGCAAATTGGGCGGCCAGGCGCGCGTGGAAGGCGTCGCCGGCACCTGGAAGGATCTGACCGATAACGTCAACCTGATGGCCGACAATCTCACCGGCCAGGTCCGCAACATCGCCGACGTGACCACCGCCGTGGCGCGCGGCGACTTGTCCAAGAAGATCACCGTCGACGTGAAGGGCGAAATCCTCGAGCTCAAGAACACGATCAAC